>Ga0114970_10000006_pt1 | contig 124454 bp, 124 predicted proteins | sample M_140205_XF_Meta_FD_87030 | JGI IMG/M metagenome (GOLD analysis project Ga0114970, IMG submission 87030) | Freshwater microbial communities from Lake Montjoie, Canada to study carbon cycling - M_140205_XF_MetaG | ecosystem: Environmental > Aquatic > Freshwater > Lake | place: Lake Montjoie... | reverse complement strand
TTCTGGCACGTCCTAGGTACGTTCGCGCAGCGGCGGCAGAAGCAACGGCACGACATTCAGGCGGAAAAACAGGTCCTCACGGAACAGGCCTTGCTGGATCAGGATCCGCAGGTCCTTGTTGGTGGCCGCAACAATGCGGACATTCGTCTTGATCGGCGTGCGACCGCCCACCGTGGTGTATTCGCCCTGTTGCAGCACGCGCAGCAGGCGCGTCTGCGCCTCCATCGGCATATCGCCGATTTCATCGAGAAAGAGGGTTCCGCTCTCCGCCTGTTCGAAACGTCCGGCCGAACGTGAATTGGCGCCTGTAAAGGCCCCCTTCTCGTGACCAAACAGCTCGCTCTCGATCAGGTCGCGCGGAATGGCGGCCATGTTGATGGCGACGAAAGGCCCGCCACGGCGCTTGCCATAGTCATGCAGCGCCTTGGCCACCAGCTCGTTGCCCGTGCCGCTCTCGCCCATGATCATCACGGTCAGGTCGGTCTGGGTGAGTCGCGCGATGACGCGATAGATTTCCTGCATCGCCGGGCTGCGCCCGATCAGCGGCAGGCGATCGGAACCGGCATCAGCAGGCTGCTCGCGCCGCGAGCCCGGGCTGGCCAGCGCCCGCTGCACCACCTGTATCAGCTCCTTCAGGTCGAAGGGCTTGGGCAGGTATTCAAACGCGCCGCGTTCCGCCGCCGTGATCGCGGTCAGCAGCGTGTTCTGCGCGCTCATCACCAGGATCGGCAGCTCGGGCCGCATCTTCTTGATGCGGGGGATCAGGTCGAAGCCGCTTTCGTCGGGCAGAACCACGTCGGTGACGATCAGGTTGCCTTCGCCCGCCGAAACCATGCGCCACAGGCCTGCGGCGGTGCCGGTGGTGCGGACATCGTAGCCGGCGCGGCCCAGGGCCTGGTTGAGCACCGTGCGAATGGCGCTGTCGTCATCGCAGACGAGAATGGTCGCAGTCATCGGGCGGCCTCTGCCGTGGCTTTGGGAAGGAGAACGCGGAAGATCGTGCGGCGCGGAACGCTGTCGCACTCGATCATGCCGCCATGGTCGTTGACGATCTTGGCCACCAGCGCCAGGCCAAGCCCGGAACCGCGCGCCTTGGTGGTGACGAAGGGATCGAAAATATACGGCATGATGTCGGCCGGCACGCCGCTGCCATTGTCGCGCACCGTAACTTCCAGCGGCAGCGACAGGCGTTCGCCCGCCACCGCGGCGCCGAACTTGACGCCGGGGCGATAGCCGGTTGTCAGGGTGATTTCGCCGCCTGCTTCCGGCAGCGCGTCGGCAGCATTGCGCACGAGGTTGAGAAACACCTGGATCAACTGATCGCTGTCGCCCAGCACCGGCGGCAGCGAGGGATCGAAGCTTTCGATGATGGTGATGCCGCGCGCGAAACCCGATTCCGCCACCTTGCGCACCCGGTCCAGCACTTCATGGATATTGACGGGATGACGCGCGAAGCTGCGGGTATCGCCAAAGCTTTCCATGCGGTCGATCAGCGTGCGGATGCGGTCGCTTTCCGCGATGATGAGCTGGGTCATCTCGCGCTCGGAGGGTTCCAGCGCCTCTTCCAGCAGCTGGGCGGCGCCACGAATGCCGGCCAGGGGATTCTTGATCTCGTGCGCCAGCACCGCCGCCATGCCGTGCATGGAGCGCACCGCGCCCCGCGCCACCATCTGGCGATCCATGCGCTGGGCCAGGCCACGCTCCTGCAGGGTGAGGATCACCGCGCCGTCGGGCTCCACCACCGGTGTCACCGTCACATCGGCGATGCGCTCACCATTGCGCGGCGTGGACAGGTCGACATCGCGCTCGGCGGCGGTGGAATTGCGCTCGCGCGCCTGTTCGATCAGCTGCATCAAAGGGCTGCCGAAGGGAATCAGGTCTGCGAGTGACAGCTTCTTGAGCAGCACCACGCTGGTGTCGAAGAACTGCTCCGCCGCCGGATTGGCGAAAAGCACCTCCTGCACGGCCCCGATGACCAGCACCGGCATGGGCAAGGCGCTGGCGATCGGACCTGCACTGGACAGGTCGATGCCGGCGGCAGAGCCAGATTTGGAAGCGGGACGCGCCATTGCCTACTGTTTAATCACTTGAAACCTGTGGCGATATTATAGGCATCCCGCCCGAAGGCAACTTCAATATCGCGCCGCAGCAGCGGAAATGGTACCCAGCTTCCCTGAATTTCGCTGGAGTTCTAATGCCTCGCTTTGCCGTCCTGATCGTGGCCGCCGGAAAGGGCGAACGGGCCGGTACCAGCCTGCCCAAGCAGTACGAGGCGCTGGCCGGCCAGCCCATGCTGCGGCGAACGGTGCAGGCCTTTGCGGGCCATCCGGTGCAGGTGGTGATCGGACCGGGCCAGGAGGCACTGGCGCGCGCGGCGCTGGCAGGGCTCGATCTGCCCGCCCCCGTCCCCGGCGGCGCCACAAGGCAGAAATCGGTGCGGCTGGGACTGGAGGCGCTGGGGCAGGATGCGCCCGACTTCGTATTGATCCATGACGCCGCCCGCCCGCTGGTCTCAGCCAAGGTCATCGCCGCCGTGATCGCGGCGCTGGAAGGCGGCGCCGAGGGCGCCCTGCCGATGGTGGCCGCCGCCGACACGCTGCGCCGCAGGGATGCGCATGGGCACTTCACGCTGGTGTCGCGCGAAAATCTCTACCGGGCGCAGACGCCGCAAGGCTTCATCTATGCCAGGATCCTGGTGGCGCATCGCCAGCACGCCGCCACCGAGGTGACCGACGATGTGGCATTGGCCGAACTGGCGGGCATGACAGTGGCAATGGTCGAAGGCGAAGAAAAGAATATCAAGGTGACGCGCAAGGAGGATTTTGCTTTGGCCGAAACGCTGTTGGGCGCAACAGGCGATGTGCGCACCGCCACGGGCTATGACGTGCACAAATTCACCGCCGGCGATCACATCTGGCTCTGTGGCCTGAAGCTGCCGCACAGCCACGGCCTGGAAGGCCATTCCGATGCCGATGTCGGGCTGCATGCCATTACCGACGCGCTGCTGGGCTGCATCGGCGAAGGCGATATCGGCATGCATTTCCCGCCCACCGACGAACGCTGGCGCGGCGCGGCAAGCTGGAAATTCCTCGACCACGCCGCAACGCTGGTGCGCGCCAAGGGCGGTGTCATCACCCATGTCGATGTCACGCTGATCTGCGAGCGGCCCAAGGTCGGCCCGCACCGCGACGCCATGAAGGCCAAGGTCGCGGAAATTCTCGGCCTGGAATTGTCGCGGGTCAGCGTCAAGGCCACCACCACCGAAGGCCTGGGCTTCACCGGCCGCCGCGAGGGCATCGCCGCCCAGGCCATCGCCACGGTCCGCCTCTGATGCCGCGCGCCGCCACCGTCATCGCCTCGGTGTGCGGCATTGGTTATGCCCCGGTCGCTTCCGGCACGGTGGCGAGCGCGGTGGCGACCATCCTGACGCTGCCCCTGCTCTATCTTGGCGGATCACCGGCGCTGGCCGCCGCATCGCTGCTGGCTTTCGTCATCGGCATCGCGGCCTGCGACGCCCATGTCCGCGCCACCGGGCGCGAAGATCCATCGGAATGCGTGATCGACGAAGTGGCCGGGCAATGGCTGGCCTGTGCGTTCGCCCTTCCCACGTTTTGCGTGCTGCCGCGGCCGCAGGATGCCGCCGTGACGCTGTGCCTGGCGTTCCTGCTCTTCCGCCTGTTCGACATCTGGAAGCCCTGGCCGGTGAACTGGGCAGAACGCAGTTTCGCGGGCGGTCTGGGCGTGATGGCCGATGACATGATCGCAGGCCTGATGGCGGGCATCGTGCTGGTGGCCGTGCGCTACCTTGTGCCGCTGTGAGTTTCGCGCCCGGCCTTTTGCAACAGGCCACCGCCCTGCTCGCCGCTGCCCGGGCGAAGACGCTGAAGATCGCCACGGCGGAAAGCTGCACCGGTGGCCTGATCGCGGGCCTGCTGACCGAGATTGCCGGTTCGTCCGATGTCTTCGAGCGCGGCTTCGTGACCTATTCCAACCAGGCCAAGATGGACTTGCTGCAGGTGCCGGACGATCTGCTTGCGGCGCATGGCGCGGTGTCGGCACCGGTGGCCAAGGCTATGGCGGAAGGCGCGATCCGTCATGCGCGGGCCAACATCGCGGTGGCCGTCACCGGCATCGCCGGCCCCGGCGGCGGCACGGCGGACAAGCCTGTGGGGCTGGTCTATATCGCGGTGTCGAACGGCAGCGGCACGCAGGTGCAGGAATATCGCTTCGGCGATCCTGGCCGGAGCGAAGTCCGGCTCAAGACCGTCGAAGCGGCGCTTCGGTTGCTGGCGACGCTGCTCTAGTTGCCGCCCACACCGGGCTGGAACCAGTGCAGATTGTCCGGACGCGGGATGAATGCCAGGCGCGTGGACGGTGCGCCACCCGTGGCGGTGGCACGGTGCCAGCGGCCATTGGGCGTCGCCACGATGTCGCCATCGCCGACCGTCACCAGCTTCTCGCCTTCCACCAGGAAGTCCTGCTTGCCTTCGACGATCAGCCAGAATTCCGGGAAGTTCGCGTGCAGATGGCCCCACTCGGTTGGCGGCGGCGTCGTCACGCCCTTTTGCGAGCGCAGGATGGTGACATAGGTGTGATCGTCACGAATCCACACGCTGGTCTTCTTGCCATCCTGCACGATCTCCTTCTCGAAATCGATGAAGGGCCGGTTGACCGCATCATAGTTGCCGTGACCGGTATAGGTGGCCTGGATGTACTTGAAGCCCGGCACCGGCGTCGGCGTCTCGCTGAGGGGGTATTGCGGCGGCTCGCCTGCCGGCCCCACTTCCAGATACACCACCGGTTCGCTGCCCACCGTTTCCATGCTGTAGGTCAGGCGGTTGGGCACCTGCACCAGGAAATGCTTGCCGGCGACGAACGGCGCCTGCCCTTCAATCGTGACCCGCATCTGGCCGGACTGCACCACCCAGAACGCCTTGTCGTCGGCATGGAAGACCGTCTTGGTCTTCTTGCCCGGCGCCATCGAAATCCAGCTGGCGACGAAGTCGCGCGACAGGTGGACCTGCTGCTTCCAGTCCTGCCTGCCCTTGTGGGCGGCCATCACGTCGGCGAAGCGGTACAGCAGCCGGTTGGGACCGGTATAGGGCGGCAGCTTGGTGGGCTTGGAAGCCCAGGCGAGTATGGGAGCATTGCCCCGCGCCGCCGCCACGGCCGCAGCGCCATCCTGTTGCTGCTGGGCCTGCACGCCCGAAAAGGTCAGCAGCGAAAGCGCCGCCAGCGCCGCAAATATCTTTGCCGATTGCATGTCACATCTCCCCTTGCCCGGTCTGGTGCCGGTTTGATGATGTGAGCGCATGGCGGCTCATCGCCATGCAATTCTGAATGATGTCCGATTTGTAATGATCAGAGTTGACCAGCGCGGAATGTTAAGGCCGCTGCTGCGCCGCCAGCTCGTCATGGGCGAGCTGCTGCAGCTTCTTTGTCTCGTCCGCCGAGAAGCCCATATCGTCCGCGACGGTTTCGCTGCCGCCCAGCGACAGCGGATCCCTGCCCGTCACCTTGCCGAACACCAGCAGGGCCTCGAGGTAATAACCGAAGGCGCTGGCGTGATAGCGGTCATAGGCCCAGAGATTGATCTTGCCCGCATCGATCCCGTCATAGGGATTGGCGTCCGCGAAGCCGGTATCGATGGCCCGGTTCCAGGCCAGCCCCATCGGCACCACGCCCGCCGCATGGATGGCGCTGGCCGCCAAGTCATAGGCAACCGCAATATCCTTGCCCATCTGCTGGATCGGCTTGCCGAACCACGGCCTGCATTCCGGGAACGTCTGGTCGGCACGGCTCCAGGTGGCGGTGAGATAGAGTTTCACGGCCGCGTTCCGTGCCCGCAGCATCTCCGCCATCGCTTGGGACGAACTGACCAGCAGGGCCGGATTGTTCGGCTTGGCCTGGTCGAGCGTGGAATAGCCGTGCATCACGACATCATCCCAGGCCTTGTCCAGCACGGCGCGCTTCTCGGCAAAATGATAGTCGAGGCCGCGCCCGCCCACGGTCTCCAGGCTGACCGTGTAGTCGAGCCCCGCCTGTTGCGTGAACGCCTTGAAGATGGCGGGCACGCCGCCCACCGTCTTGCCGTTGGGGCCCGGCGCGTTGAGGTCGGTGACGCTGCCGGAGCGGTAATAGTGAAACGCCGAGTGCTGACCGAAGGTGAAGCTGTTGCCGACAAAGAGAATGGTGCGGGCCTGCAACGGCCTCGCCGCCAGCAGCAGGGCCAGGACGAGCGGCAGCTTTCTCACTTTGCCGCCTGCAGCGTGTCATAGGCGACCTGCATCAGCGCCTTGGATTGCGCCGGGGAGATGCCAAGGGCCTCTGCCACGCGGGTCTTGCCATCCAGGCTGCGGGGATCGAGGCCGGTGATCTTGCCGAAGTCGAGCAAGGCTTCCAGGTAATAGCCGTAATTGCTGCCATGATAGCTGTCATAGGCCCAGAGGTTGACCTTGCTGGCGCCCAGATCGTCATAGGGATTGCCGTCCGCGATGCCGGTATCGATGGCGCGGCTGAAGGCCAGCCCCACCGGCACGATGCCGGCATAGCGCGGTTCTTCCTTCATCACCTGCTGATAGGCGGCGTGCACATCCTGACCCATTTTTTGCACGCTGGTATCTTTCCACGGCCCCTTGGCGGTGGCGGGGAAGATCACATCGGGACGGCCCCAGGTGGCGAAGAGGTACAGTTGCGCCTTGGGGTTCTTGTCCAGAAACAGCCGGGCAATGTCCTTGGACGATGACAGCAGCAAGGACCGGTCGCCCGGCTTGCCCTGGTCCAGCGTCGAGAAGCCGTGCATCACAACCACATCCCAGGGCTTGTTGATGCGCGCCAGCGTCTCGGGAACGGTGAACCAGTATTCCAGTCCCTTGCCGCCCACCAATTGCGAACTCACCTCATAGTCCCCGAGGCCCGCTTCCAGCGTGAACTGCTTGAAGATGGCGGGCACGCCGCCATAGGTCTCGCCCTGTGCATTGGGACCGTTGAGGTCTTTCACCAGCTCCGGCTTGTAATGCTGGGCGGCGGCATGGGCGCCATAGGTCATGCTGGAGCCCAGGAACAGAACGGTGCGCGCCTGTGCGCCCGCCATCGAAAGGGCGAGCAGCGTTGCCGTGAGAATGATCCGGCGCTTGGTCATGGTGCCTCCCCAGGCATTATGTTTTGCCGGGGACTATAGGCTCAGGCCGCCGTGCCGGAAAGCGCCGCCGCGCGGGCTTCGAAGGCTTCGGTCATGCGCATCATGGCCTTTTCAAAGGCCGCCCCCGCCACCGCGCCCAGCAGGCGATTGCGGAACTCGAAGGCGATGGCGAAATGCACCTCGCAGGCATCAGGGGCGGTGGGAACAAAGCGCCAGTGATTCTCCAGCGTCCGGAAAGGGCCCTCGGCCTGCGTGACATCGACGGCCAGGGCGGCAGCATCAAGCTGGACGCGGCTGGTATATTTCTCGCGGAAGCCCTTATAGCCCACCATCATCTCGGCGATGACTGTCGTTTCGCTGCGCGACTTGACCCGCAGGCCCAGCACCCAGGGCAGGAATTGCGGATACTGCTCCACGTCGGAGACGACGCGGTACATCAATTCTGCCGGATACGGCACGATGCGAACTTCACGATGCATTAGCTGCGCGCCAGCCGCGCCTTCTTCAGCTCGGCGAAGTCGCTGTCAGCATGATAGCTGGAACGGGTCAGAGGCGAGGCCGACACCATCGCAAAGCCCTTGGCGCGGGCGATGCTTTCCAGCCCCTTGAACTCGTCCGGCGTCCAGTAGCGGTCCAGCCTGGCATGCTTGCGCGTCGGCTGCAGATACTGGCCGATGGTGAGAAAATCGACATTGGCGGCGCGCAGGTCGTCCATCACCTGCATGATCTCTTCGCGCGTCTCGCCCAGCCCCACCATCAGCCCCGACTTGGTGAAGCCTTCCGGGTACAATTCCTTGGCCCGCTCCAGCAGGCGCAGGCTGGCATAGTAGCGCGCACCCGGACGCACTTTCAGATAAAGGCGCGGCACGGTCTCCAGATTGTGGTTGAAGACATCCGGCCTGGCTTCCATCACGATTTCGATGGCGCCTTCCTTGCGCAGGAAGTCCGGCGTCAGCACTTCGATGCTGGTCTTCGGGCTCATCGCGCGGGTGGTGGTGATGACATCGGCGAAGTGGCGCGCGCCGCCATCGGCAAGGTCGTCGCGGTCCACCGAGGTGATGACGACATGCATCAGCCCCAGCGTCTTGACGGCGCGGGCGACATTGGCGGGCTCGGCGGCATCGAGGGCGGCGGGCAGACCGGTCTTGACGTTGCAGAAGGCGCAGGCGCGGGTGCAGGTGTCGCCCATGATCATCATGGTGGCGTGACGCTTGGTCCAGCATTCGCCGATATTCGGGCAGGCCGCTTCCTCGCAGACCGTGTGCAGGTTGTTGGCGCGCACAACATCGCGGGTGGCGGCATATTCACGGCTGACCGGCGCCTTGACCCGGATCCAGTCCGGCTTGCGCTGGATCTCGGAGTCGGGGCGGTGCGCCTTTTCAGGGTGCCTTAATTTGTCGATGACCACGGTCATGACCGAGATATAGCGCAATCCGTCCCGGGCGCGACGGGCAAAACGCGCCGGAACTGAACCAAACCCCACTAGCTGCGTTGCAAAAAGAGCATTTCCCGGAGATTCGTCCTGGCCATAGTCCATTCCCTGCCCTCCAGAGCTGGATCGGCCATTTCCGCGCCGCGTGACGTGGCGGCACGGTAGCGTTGGTCAGAATCGCGCGTTAGCGTCGGGCTTCACGCCCGGATCGCTCCATGTCGCCCAGTCTCAAGCCATACGATCCACGCGCGTCGCGCCGCTCGCTGTTCCAGGCGTTGCTGGAGGCGCGCCATAGCCACGGCGGCAAGACCCGCGCCCTGGTCGATCTGGATGACCGCGTCCTCGACTACGATACCATCGTCAAGGGCGCTTTTGCGCTGGGCCATGCGCTGAAGCGCGGCACCACGGCAAAGGAATGCGTCGGCGTCCTGCTGCCCACCGGCGCGGCCGCCGCCGTCACCTTCTTCGGCGTCACCGCCTATGGCCGCGTGCCGACCATGCTCAATTTCACCAGCGGCACCGCCAACCTGCTGAGCGCCCTGAAGACGGCAAAGGTGAAGCGCGTGATTACCGCCAGACGCTTTGTCGGCGTCGCCAAGCTGGAAGACGTCGTGGCCGAGCTGGCCCGGCACGCGGACGTGATCTACCTGGAAGATGTCCGCGCCAATCTTTCGCTGCTGGACAAGGCCGCAGCGGCGGCGGGACTGATCGCGCCCAGACTGGTCGCGGCCAGGCCCGATCCGGACAGCACCGCCGCCATCCTTTTTACGTCCGGCACCGAAGGCGCCCCCAAGGGCGTGGCGCTGTCCCACGCCAACATCCTGGCCAACGTGGCGCAGGTGCAGGCGCACATCGCCCTCTGCACCCGTGACGATCTCGTCTTCAATCCCCTGCCCGTCTTCCACTGCTTCGGTCTGTCGGTGGGCACCATCCTGCCGCTGGTGGCGGGCATTCGCGTGGTGACGCATCCCTCGCCGCTGCAACCCAAGGAGATCGTCAAGCGCGTCAAGGCGCATGGCGCCACCATCCTGCTCTCGACCGATACTTTCATCAACCAGTATGCGCGCGTGGGCGAAGAACATGACCTTGATACGGTGCGACTGGCGGTGTGCGGCGCCGAGCGCGTGCGCGACGAAACCCGCACCTTCGTGAAACAGAAATACGGCATCCAGATCCTGGAAGGTTATGGCGTCACCGAAGCCGCGCCGGTCATCGCCGCCAACCAGGCCGAGGCCAACCATGCCGGCACGGTGGGCCGCATGATGGTGCAGATGGAAGCGCTGCTGGAGCCGGTGGACGGCATTCCCGGCGCGGGGCGGCTGAAGGTGAAGGGCCCCAACGTGATGCTGGGCTATATCCTGCCCGATGCGCCCGGCGTGATCGTGCCGCCGGAAGATGGCTGGTACGACACCGGCGATGTCGCCAGCATCGACGAGGACGGTTTCATGTCGATCCGCGGGCGGCTGAAGCGCTTCGCCAAGATCGGCGGCGAGACCGTATCACTGGCGGTGCCGGAAAATTGCGCCGCCGCGCTATGGCCAGGCCATGCCCATGCCGCCGTGACCGTGGCCGATCCGCGCAAGGGCGAGCAGATCGTGCTGGTGACGGATGCGCCGGAAGCCAGCCGCCACAGCCTGCTGGCCTGGGCGCAGCATCATGGCGTCTCCGAACTGGCGGTGCCGCGCCGCGTGCTGATCGTGGACGCCATTCCGGTCCTGGGGACTGGCAAGACCGACTATGTCGCCGTGCAGAAACTGGCGGCGGCGGAGCCTCACTAGTAGCCGTTGCCGAAACCGCCATTATAGCCGTTCCACGGGTCCATCCGTGCGCCGCTGTAAACCGGCGCCTGCGCGCCATAGCCATAGCCGCCACCGTAATTGCCGTATGGCGAATAGCCGACACCGCCAGCGAAGGGCTGGCCCCAGGGCGCGCCATAAGATCCATAGCCGGAGGAATAGCCCGTGCTGCCGGCATAGGCGCCCGCATACGCATTGCTGGACGCCTGCGCCCCAGTGACCGGCGCGGCCTGGGAATAGTCATAGCCATACGCAGGTGCTGCGCCCTGGTAGATGGTAACCGGGCCGTAATAATTGTTCACTGTGCCGCTGCTGACCGGCGGCGGCGCAGGTGGCGCATAATATTCGCGCTCACGCCGGCTGCCGGCCTGGGCAGAGGCGGTGAACAGCAGGATCGCGGCAAGCGACAGCGCGGTGCGTTTGAGCATGGTGATCTTCCCGGTCAGGTTCCCCCTGACTGTATCAATTCGGGACAGGCTTGCGAGTTCCCGTTATTGGGCTCATGGAAATTCTTTGGGGATCACCGGACAAGCAGGCCGCCATGCGCAAAGCCCTTACAATCATCGCCCTCCTCCTGATCGCCCTGCCTGCCCATGCCCAGGATTTGCCTGCCGGTCCCGGCCGGGAAGAAACGCTGAAAGGTTGCAGCGGCTGCCACGGCGTCGGCGTGCTCATTGGCGAACACCGCAGCGAAACGCTCTGGTCCAGCACGGTTTCGATGATGGCCAGCATTGGCGCGCCCATATCCGATGCGGATTTCGACACGGTGGTGACCTATCTCACGGCCCAGTTCGGTCCCCGGCCCGCCCCGGCAGCCACCAACCCGGCGCCGCGCCGCTAATCCTATATTTGACAATCAGTCGCAAAATCAGGCGTTCTGAGTATCACGCGCAAAAAAACGCTTATTTGCATGCAGGATCTCTGGTGCGTAGGGCCGGCGAACCCGTCCATAGCGACAGCGTATGGACGCAAGAGAACCGCCAGGTCTTTAGAACTCGGCTTCGAGTTCTTCCATTGCCATCAGCTCGGACTGCGCCGCCTCGATCCATTCCAGCATGTCAGGAAGATTGAGGATGGTCTCGCAGTAATCCTGGCAGGCGCGATCCAGCTTGACGTCATAGGTCGAAAAGCGTGTCGCCACCGGCGCGTACATCGCGTCGGCCAGCGTCGGGCGTGCGCCGAACAGATACGGCCCGCCATAGTCGTTGAGACATTCGCGCCAGACCGTGGTGACGCGGTCGATGTCGGCCTGCGCCCCGGCCCAGACCTTGAAGCCCGGATACTTCGCCTTGAGGTTCATCGGCAGCGCCGAACGCAGGTTGGCGAAGCCGGAATGCATCTCGCCCGCAATGGCGCGGCAGCGGGCCCGCGCGCCGATGGCGTCGGGCAACAGCCCTGCCTTGGGGAAGACTTCGTGGAGATATTCGGCAATCGCCAGCGTGTCCCAGATCTTCAGCCCGTTATGCCGCAGGCAGGGCTTCAGGAAGGATGGCGACAGCAGCAAAAGCTCGGCCCGGGCATTGGGATCGTCGCCCGCGACCAGCTCTTCTTCGAATTTCAGCCCGGCCATGCGGCATAGCAGCCAGCCCCGCAGGGACCAGGAAGAGTAGTTCTTGCTCGAGATCGTCAGGACCGCTTCGGCCATGTCACAGCATTTACGGTTTCCTGGTGCGTTGACAAGCATTATTTTGCGCTGCAGCATAAAACCTGCGAGCAATCGAGTGCTCCGGCCGTTGGGGCCGGTCCAGCAGGAGACGATGTTGTACGACGCATACCAGGCTCAACAGGACTTGCTTGCCCCCATCCGGGCCGGTGCATCGCTGTTCAGCAAGGCTTTCAGCCAGACCTGGATGGGCCCGGGGACCAATTACCTGTTCCGGAACATGGCGGCGGCGGCGGAAATCGTCTCCCGCGCCAAGATGATTCACGAGCGGCCGCCTTATGCCATCGGCCTGACCGGGCCGGATGGCCGTTACCAGCAGGTGGAAGAAGAAGTGGCGCTCAGCCTGCCCTTCGGCGACCTGATCCATTTCCGTAAGGCCGTGCCGGTGCGCCAGCCCAAGGTGCTGATCGTGGCGCCGATGGCAGGGCATTTCCCCACCCTGCTGCGCCAGACCGCCCAGACCATGCTGGCGGACCATGATGTCTACATCACCGACTGGAAGAGCGGCCGCGATGTGCCGCTGGAGGCGGGCCGCTTCGGCACCGACGAGTATGTCGATTACCTGATCCGCTTCCTGGAAGAGATCGGCCCCGGTGCCCACACCGTCGCGGTTTGCCAGCCCTGTGCCGCGCTGCTGGTGGCGGTGTCGGCCATGTCGATGGACAAGAACAAGGCCATTCCCCGATCCATGACCTTGATGGCGGGCCCGGTGGACACCCGTGTCAATCCCACCAAGGTCAACGAGCTGGCCAATTCCAAGTCGCTGGACTGGTTCAAGACCAACCTGATCACTGCCGTGCCGGCCCGCTATGCTGGCGCCGGGCGGCATGTCTATCCCGGCTTCATCCAGCTCACCGCCTTCATGGCGATGAACCTGCCGCGTCACATGCGCGCCCATCTCGACCTGTTCGGGCATATCGTGAAGGGCGAAGACGACAAGGCCGACGCCAACCGCAAATTCTATGACGAGTATTTCTCGATCGCCGACCTGCCGGCCGAATTCTATCTGGAGACGGTGCAGAAGGTGTTCCAGGAATATCATCTGCCGCGCGGCATCTTCGAATATCGCGGCTGCATCGTCGATCCCGGCGCGATCAAGAGCACCGCGCTGCTGACCGTGGAAGGCGAACGCGACGATATCTGTTCCCTTGGCCAGACCCTGGCGGCGCACGATCTGTGCAAGGGCATCAAGCCGTTCCGCAAGAAGCACTACATCCAGGCCGGTGTCGGCCATTACGGCGTCTTCTCGGGCAAGCGCTGGGCAACACAAATCTATCCGATGGTGAAGAACACCATCCTCGCGTCGGAATAATTATCTGAAAGCCGTGTTCAGCATGTCCGCCAGCGCGTAACCGGCGCGGGCCAGTTGCAGCCGCGCGATGCGCGCATAGCCTGCTGCCTGTTGCGCGGTCGGCGTACGACCCTGCCCCAGTTCCGGATAAATCGTGCTGCGCGCAATCGAAGCCGACATTTCCGCCCACTGCACCGGTGAACCGCCGCCAAGCTGGAATTTCTGCTGGCGCGGCGTGCTGGCGTCTATCGTGCGCGCGACGGCGCGCGGATCGCGGCCCAGGGCCACCACCATCTCGTCATCCCAGAAATGGTGCAGCGTGATGCGCTGGCCGCGCCAGCGCAGTTGCACCCGGTTGCCGCCCCGGTCGCGATTATCAGCGGCATGCAGCGGCTGGTGCACATCGCCGACAAGATGGATCAGGAATTTCAGCGCCTCGGCCCTGGCGGCGCGGCTGGCATTGCTGTTCAGGATGGCCTGCTGCCGCGCGATCTGCGCCACGACGCAATCACCGCCACGGCAGTCGCGCCCCGGCTGGTAGCGCATGTCGCTGGCGATCTCGATATTGACGTAATGCCAGGGGGCGGTCTGGGGCCGCGCCTCGCGGATCTCATCGGCCCAGTTGGCGTGGATCGCCATCATCGCTTCGGCTTCGCCGCCGAGCAGGCCTGCAACCGCCGCGCGCGCCTTGGGCGTCAGGTTCATCGCCGCAATCTGCGCGACGACCTCGTGGCCGTGCGGTCCCCATGCCAGCGCGGGAACAGGCACCGCCGACAGCATTACCAGCAGGAATAGCAGTCTTCGCATTGCCAAGGCATAGCATGCGGCCGCCAGAATGCGGATTCTCTTTGCAGAACAGACGTTTGGGTTGACGCTGGCGGCCCGCACAGGCTTAATGGATTAGGTCGCTTGACGGGGATGGTGCCGCGATCACAGGGCTGGGGACGATGGGCGGGGGCCTGCCGATCCCAATATTGCAGACGACGGAGCCGACGTGAATCCACGCGAGTTGGTGCGCGCCTACACCGCATCCCCCTGGCCTGCGCGCCTGGCGTCGGCCTGCGCCGCCATGACGACCACCGATGGCCGCTGGGCCCTTGTCTCCACCGGCATCACCACGGTCGTTGCGGGCATCGTCGCCTCGCTGGCGGTGGGTACGCTGCCGATGAGCAATCCCGCCGTTTCGACCACGCACATTCCCCTCACCTATGAGTTGTTCCTGCGCCTGCTCAAGACCAGCAGCAGCGTTCCCCATCTCACCGCGCCAGACCAGGCCGACCGGGCCAATGGCGATCCTGGCGTGGAAACCCGCACCGTCACGCTGGATGCCGGTGACACGCTGGCAGGTGCGCTGGAGGATGTCGGCATCTCGATGTCGGACACCAACGCCGCCGTCGCCGCCCTGGGTTCCGACTTCAATCCGCGCCAGCTCAAGGCGGGCATGGCCATCGACATCACCTATGCGGTGGCGACCATCGATGCCACCGGCGGCGCCACCGACAACAGGCCGCGCAGCACCACCATCCTGGTCAATGGCAAGCCGATCGTGGTGCCGCTGACGGAAGACAATGAAGCCGATGCGACGCCTGGCACCTCCGAGCCGATCTCGCGTTTGCTGTCGCTGCATTATTCGTCCACCATCGAACAGGAAATCACCATCACCCGCACCACGGCGGGCGGCTTCTCGGCCGATGTCGTCAAAAAGGAACTCAAGGCCCACGCGCATCGCGCCGGCGGCACGGTGGATTCCAGCCTTTATCTCGCCGCCATGCAGGCGGGCATCCCGGCAGAAGTCGTGATCGACATGATCCGCATGTTCTCCTACCGGGTCGATTTCCAGCGCGACGTCCATGAGGGCGACAGCTTCGAGGTCTATTACGACTATTACTACACGCCCGAAGGCCAGCCCGCGAAATATGGCGCGATCTCGTATGCGAAGATGCGCCTGGGCGGCAAGGACATCGCGCTCTACCGCTACCAACCCGATGGCAAAGAGGCGGTAGAGTATTTCGACGCCAAGGGCGAAAGCGCCAAGGGCATGCTGATGAAGACGCCGGTCGATGGCGCCCGCATCTCGTCCGGCTTCGGTTCGCGGTTTCATCCGGTGCTGGGCTACACCCGCGTGCACAAGGGCGTCGATTTCGCGGTGCCGATTGGCACGCCCGTGATGGCGGCGGGCGCGGGCACGGTGAAGTTCATGGGCCGCGCCAGCGGCTATGGCAATTTCGTCCAGATCATCCACGGCAACGGCTATTCCACCGCCTATGGTCATCTTTCCCGCTTTGCCGCCGGCATGCGCAGCGGCGCACGGGTGCGACAGGGCCAGATTTTCGCCTTTAGCGGCAACACCGGCATCACCACCGGCCCGCATTTGCATTACGAAATCCGCATGAACAACGGCCAGGTCAATCCGCTGACGGTGAAGATGGCGCAGGGCCGCACGCTGGCGGGCAAGGAACGCCTCGCCTTCCTGGGAACGCGGATGAAGATCGACGAGCAGATGGCGGCGATGCCACTGGAGGCGCGGGTGACCGATGTCTCGACGGACCTCCGCCAGGCAAGGTCGCGTTAGTCTAGGTCGCGCCGCGGCTTTGCTGCGGCGCTCGAGCTCAACTGACGATCGTGGGCTCACCCGTCGCACGGGTCTGCCACAGCACGGCCAGCATCACGCCCTTGGCGCGCGGCAGCATCACCAACGACAGCAGGGTGAAGACGGCCGACCATAGCGTCAGCTCGGCCCAGACCGGCATGATCGACGTCAAATCGACCATGAAGACCAGCGGCAGGAAGATATGGCCGACCACGATGATGGTGAGCCAGGGCGCGGCATCGTCGGCGCGCAGGCCGCCGAATTGCTCGCCACACGCGGCGCAATTATCGACCTGCTTGAGATAGCGCGCGAACAGCACGCCCTTGCCGCAGCAGGGGCAACGGCCAAGGACGCCGCGTTCGGCGGCCTTGCGCAGGGTGATTTCTTCCGGACAGCTGGTCATGTCGCTCTCTCGCATGTCTTGTGCGGGAGAATCACGAAAGCCTGACCTTTCGTACATTCTGCTGATCGCCGCTGCGTCACTGTGTCAGTTTTGTTGAACGACAGCCCGGCAGCAAAGCCGGAGGGGGTTCATCAATTCAAAGACGTCCCAGGCGGCGGCAGGTCGGCCAGTTCATCGGTGCCGCCGGCAAACTCCTGGCCATTGACGGTCAGGCCGGTCTTGCTTGCGCTGACCTCTACGGCAGCGCCATCACCGACCCTGCCTTCCAGCAGCAGTTGCGCCAATGGGTCCTGCAACCGGCGCTGGATCACCCGCTTCAGGGGCCTGGCGCCATAGACCGGATCGTAACCGGCATTGCCCAGCCAGGTGCGCGCCTTCTCGTCCAGCTTCACCGTGATCTTGCGGTCGGCTAGCAACTTGCCCAGCCGTCCGATCTGGATATCGACGATCTTGTCCATGTTCGCCCGCGTCAGGCGATGGAACAGGATGATCTCGTCGAGGCGGTTGAGGAATTCGGGCCGGAAGTGCGAGCGCACCGCCTGCATCACCGCTGCGCGGCTTTGCGCTTCGTTGCCGCCTTCGATCGACATGAACTCGGTGCCGAGGTTGGAGGTGAGGATGATGACCGTGTTCTTGAAATCCACGGTGCGGCCCTGCCCGTCTGTCAGGCGGCCATCATCAAGCACCTGCAGCAGGACATTGAAGACATCCGGATGCGCCTTCTCGACTTCGTCGAACAGGATCACCTGGTAGGGACGGCGGCGCACGGCTTCGGTCAGCACACCGCCTTCCTCATAGCCGACATAGCCTGGCGGCGCGCCGATCAGGCGGGCGACGGCGTGTTTCTCCATGAACTCGCTCATGTCGATGCGCACCAGCGCGCTGTCATCGTCGAACAGGAAGGCGGCCAGCGCCTTGGTCAGCTCGGTCTTGCCGACGCCGGTGGGGCCCAGGAACAGGAACGAGCCGATGGGCCGGTTGGGGTCCTGCAGACCGGCGCGGGCGCGGCGCACCGCATTGGCGATGGCCTTCACCGCCTCGTCCTGTCCGACGACGCGATTTTCCATGCCGCTTTCCATGTGCAGCAGCTTTGCGCGCTCGCCTTCCAGCATCTTGTCGACGGGGATTCCGGTCCAGCGCGAGACCACGCCCGCGATATGCTCGGCAGTGACGGCTTCACCTGACAGGGTGGCGTCTTTCCGTGCATCGATGGCGGCAAGCTGGCGCTCCAGTCCCGGGATGACGCCGTAGGTCAGTTCGCCGGCACGGGCGAAATCACCCTTGCGCTGCGCCATTTCCACTTCGCTGCGGGCGGCGTCGAGCTTTTCCTTCAGCGACTGGACATCGGCAACGGACTTCTTCTCTTCCTGCCACTTGGCGGTGAGCGCGGCGGACTTTTCCTCCAGTTCGACCAAATCCTTTTGCAGCGTCACCAGCCGGTCGTGGGCAGCCTTGTCGGATTCGCGGCGCAACGCCTCGCGCTCGATCTTGAGCTGCACGATGCGGCGGTCGAGTTCGTCCAGAGCTTCCGGCTTGGAGTCGATTTGCATGCGCAGGCGCGAGCCCGCCTCGTCCATCAGGTCGATGGCCTTGTCGGGCAGGAAGCGGTCGGTGATGTAGCGGTTGGACAATGTCGCCGCCGCCACGATGGCGCTGTCGGTGATGCGCACGCCGTGATGAAGTTCATACTTCTCCTTCAGGCCGCGCAGGATGGAGATGGTGTCTTCCACCGTCGGCTCGCCGACAAACACGGCCTGGAAGCGCCGCGCCAGGGCGGCATCCTTTTCGACATACTTGCGATATTCGTCCAGCGTGGTGGCGCCGATGCAGTGTAGTTCACCGCGCGCCAGGGCGGGCTTGATCAGGTTGGAGGCGTCCATTGCGCCATCGGCCTTGCCCGCGCCGACCAGCGTATGCATCTCGTCGATGAAAAGGATGATCTCGCCGTTTGCCGAGGTCACTTCGTTCAGAACGGCTTTCAGACGCTCTTCGAAGTCGCCGCGAAACTTGGCGCCTGCGATCAGCGCGCCCATGTCCAGCGCCATCAGCTTGCGGTCGCGCAGGCTTTCCGGCACGTCGCCATTGACGATGCGCAGCGCCAGGCCCTCGGCAATGGCGGTCTTGCCCACGCCGGGCTCGCCGATCAGGACCGGATTGTTCTTGGTGCGGCGCGCCAGCACCTGGATGGTGCGGCGGATTTCCTCGTCGCGGCCGATCACGGGATCGAGCTTGCCGTTGCGGGCGACCTCGGTCAGGTCGCGGGCATATTTCTTCAGCGCGTCATAGGCGTTCTCGGCCGTGGCGCTGTCGGCGGTGCGGCCCTTGCGCAAATCGGTGATCGCCTTGTTCAGGCCCTGAGGCGTGACGCCCGCCTCCTTCAGGATCCTGGCCGCTTCGGTGCCGGTGGCGGCACTGAGCGCCAGCAGCAGGTACTCGGCGGTGACGAAGCTGTCGCCTGCCTTTGCCGCAGCCTGTTCGGCGGCATCGAGCAGCCGCGCCGTCTCGCCGGACAGGTAGACCTGACCATTGCCGCCCGAAACCTTGGGCAGCTTCTTCAGCGCCGCTTCGACACCCGCACGCACGGCCGCGTCGCGTCCACCCGCCGCATTGATCAGCCGGGCGGCGAGGCCCTCCTCGTCGTCGATCAGCACCTTCAGCAGGTGCTCAGGGGTGAATTGCGGATGGCCCTCGCGCAGGGCCACGCTCTGCGCCGACTGGATGAAACCGCGCGCGCGCTCGGTGAATTTTTCGATATCCATCATTCCTCCTGCCCGCCCCTGTCATGGGCACGGGTGCAGCCCGCAACGCGGCACCGCTGGACGGAACATGGGTTTCTATTTCCGGTCCTTCAAGAGCCGGAATCGTTAACGCCGTGGCGTGGGCCAGGGGCGAATCTAGGACGCTTCGGCATCCTCGCCCTCTTCCTCGTTCGCATTGTCTGCGAGGGAGAAGGAGGGGCTGGCGCCGGCCTGGGCAGCCTGCGGCTGCTCGCCATTGGGACGCGGCTGCTGTCCGTTGGCGGCGGCCTGGGCCGCCTGCTGCGCCTGGTACTGGGCCTGCTGCGCGGCCGTGGCCGAGACGATGCGATAATAGTGCTCGGCATGCTGGAGATAGTTTTCGGCCATGACGCGGTCGCCGCTGGAATTAGCGTCGCGGGCGAGCTGCAGATACTTCTCGTAGACATGGCTGGCCGAGCCACGGATCTTCACTTCCGGGCCGTTGGAATCATACGTACGATTGGGATTGAACCCGCCGCCGTTGTTTCCACCGCCGCCGCTATTGTTGTTGCCACCGCCGCCATGCTGCGGCCTGCGGCCGCCCCTGCGTGAACGTTTCACGTTAAGTCCTGTTCTGATGATCCGACCCGGCGCTCCCCAAGGAACGCGAGCGATCCGTCTCGTCTGTTATGACCGTTTTCATTTTGTGTTCCTGCCCGGTCTCCCGCGTTTTCGCGGATTTTCCGGGACGCCCATCGCAATAACGCCTCCCCCGAAGCGCCCTGCCGGGCCGGACCTTCCGGTCCATATGACTCTAAATCTAGCGGATCGGCCCCTGATTTCCAAGGAAATTAACGGGCTTTCAGCACCACACAGCGCGGTATTCTGGACAAATCGGGGGCGATCCGTACCAATTCAAGACCCGGAAACAGGCCTGCCATGACTGCCGCCTGCCCGGCCCCGATTTCCAGCAGGGCGTGGCCGCCCGGGGCCAGGATACGCGTCAGCAGCCAGGCCAGGCTGCGATAGGCGTCCAGCCCGTCTGCCCCCCCGTCCAGGGCGGCACGGGGCTCATGGTCGCGCACTTCTGGCTGGAGCGCCGCGATCTCGGCGGCCGGAATATAGGGCGGGTTGGAGAAAACCAGGTCAAAGGGGCCTTCGGCCTCATCCCAATCGGCCAGGCGGATTTCGGCGCGGCCACCGACATGCCGGGCGGCGTTGCGGGCGGCATAGGCCAGCGCCTGTGGCGAGGCTTCAAAGCCGATGCCGGTGGCATGGGGAAACTCGTGCAGGGCCGCCACCAGGATGGCGCCCGAACCCGTACCCAGATCGGCGAGGCGCAGCGGCGCGTTGCGGCCGGGATACAGCACCAGCGCCTGCTCGATCAGCGTCTCGGTATCGGGACGGGGGATCAGCACGCCGGGACCGACAGCAAAGTCCAGCGACCAGAATTCCTTGACGCCGGTGATCGCGGCCACCGGCTCGCGGTTCAGGCGCCGGGCAATGCCCGCAGCAAAGGCCGCGCTATCGCCCTGTGCATGCTCGAACAGCAGCCGCGCATCCAGCCGGGCGCTGTCGATCCCCGCAGCCGCCAGCATTTTCGCGGCGGCCAGCACGGCGTCGTTCACTGCTCGGCCTCGAAGGCGGCCAGGCGGTCGGCCTGGTCCTGCGCCACCAGCGCGTCCACGATCTCGCCCAGTTCGTCGCCAGTGACGATGCGCGCCAGGTTGTAGAGCGTCAGGTTGATGCGGTGGTCGGTGACGCGCCCTTGCGGGAAATTGTAGGTGCGGATGCGCTCGCTGCGGTCGCCGCTGCCGACCATGCTCTTGCGCTCGGCGGCGCGGGCGCCATCGACGCGGCTGCGCTCCATGTCATAGAGCTTGGCCTTGAGCAGTTTCATCGCATGCGCCTTGTTCTTGTGCTGCGACTTCTCGGTCTGCTGCGCCACGGCGATGCCGGTGGGCAGATGGGTGATGCGCACCGCGCTCTCGGTCTTGTTGACGTGCTGGCCGCCCGCGCCCTGGGCGCGATAGACGTCGATGCGCAGATCCTTGTCGTTGATGACGATATCGACATCCTCGGCTTCGGGCAGCACCGCCACGGTGGCGGCACTGGTGTGGATGCGGCCCTGGTTCTCGGTGGCGGGCACGCGCTGGACGCGATGCACCCCGGATTCGAATTTCAGCCGGGCAAAGGCGCCACGGCCATTCACTTCCAGCGTGGCGTCCTTGATGCCGCCCAGATCGCTTTCGGTGCGATCCATGACCTCGGTCTTCCAGCCCTGCAGGCCGCACCAGCGCTGGTACATTTCGAGCAGATCAGCCGCAAAAAGTGCCGCCTCGTCGCCGCCGGTTCCGGCGCGGATTTCCACGATGGCGGAAGAATCGTCCGCCGCGTCCTTGGGCAGAAGCTGGATCTTGAGGGCGCGGTCCAGCGTCTCCAGCCGGGCGCGCAGATCGGCACGTTCCTGCTCGGCCATGGCGCGCATGTCGGAATCGCCGGCAGGATCGGCGATCATCGCCTCGGTCTCGAGCAATTGTACCTGCGCGGTGCGATAGGCCTGCGCCGTCTCGATCACCGGCGCCAGTTCGGCATGCTCGCGCGAAAGCTTGACGAAGGCCTCGCCCGACGCGCCACTCGCCATCTCCGCCTCAAGGGCGGCGAAGCGGTCCAGCAAGCGGTCCAGTTTCGCGGCGGGTATCATACTGTGAGGTTCCAGTGTATGGCCTTGACGGCCCTTCGCTTACGCTATGGGCGTTCGTCGCTCGAAATGGTCCACTAGACCATTTCGTCCGCCTGACGGCGGAACGCTCCTCACCTACTGCGCGGCTTCGAGCGGCTGGCCGTTGCGCTGCGCTTCGATCTCTGCGGCCTTCTTCTCGCACAGCTCGACGATATGCTCGAGCAGGTCCGGATTTTCGATGCGGTAGGACGGTTCGCCATTGAGATAGACCTGGCCATGACCCTTGCCCGCGCCGCCGCCGGTGAAGCCGATATCGGTCTCGCGCGCTTCGCCCGGGCCATTGACGACGCAGCCGATGATCGACAGCGACATCGGGGTGGCGATGTGCTTCAGCCGCTCTTCCAAATTCTTGACGGTTTCGATGACGTTGAAGCCCTGCCGCGCGCAGGACGGGCAGCTCACGATGTTCACGCCGCGATGGCGCAGGTTGAGCGATTTGAGAATATCGAAACCAACGCGCACTTCTTCCACCGGATCGGCGGACAGCGAGACGCGGATGGTGTCGCCGATGCCGCTCCACAGCAGCATGCCCATGCCAATGGACGATTTGACGGTGCCGGAAATCAGGCCGCCCGCCTCGGTGACGCCGACATGCAGCGGGCAATCCACCGCCTCGCTCAGCGCCTGATAGGCGGCAACCGCCAGGAAGGGATCGGAGGCCTTGCAGGAAATCTTGTATTCGCGGAAATCCAGGTCATCGAGAATTTTCGCATGGTTCAGCGCGCTCTCGACCATCGCTTCGGGGCACGGCTCGCCGTATTTTTCCAGCAGGTCGTTTTCCAGCGAACCGGCATTGACGCCGATGCGCATGGAGCAGCCATAATCCTTGGCCGCCTGCACCACTTCCCTGACGCGCGCGGCCGAGCCGATGTTGCCGGGATTGATGCGCAGGCAGGCCGCACCGTTCTTGGCCGCCTCGATGGCGCGCTTGTAGTGGAAATGGATGTCGGCCACGACCGGGATGTTGGCGGCCTTGGTGATGGCCTTCATCGCCGCCGTCGCGTCCTCGTCCGGGCAGGAGACGCGCACGATATCGCAGCCTGCCTCTTCCACCTGACGGATCTGGTTGATGGTTGCGCGGGCGTCGCCGGTGATGGTGTTGGTCATGGTCTGCACCGTGATCGGGGCGTCGCCGCCGACCGGTACCTTGCCGACCATGATTTGCCGCGAGACGCGGCGGTGGATGTCGCGATAGGCGCGGATACTCATTCTTCTTCCTTAGCGGCTGTTGAAAAGATCCGACAGCGACTGCGGATCGAGGTAAACGCGGCCGACCACCTGGTTGTCGCCGCCGATGCGGCCCAGCGAGGCGCCATCGACATCGACCTGTATGGCACCAGCATTGCTGAGCGCCAAGCGCAAACCACTGAGGTTCGGAACATAATAGACCTCGCCGGCGGCGAGATCGCGGTTGATGTAGAGGCGGCCATCAGCGCCCGTCACGGTGACACGCGTGTTGCCACGCGCGCGCAGCACCACGCGCCCGCCCGAACGGTTCTGCGCGCCATAGACCTGGCCCGAGACGGCGGGCACGGCGGCGGCAGGCGAAGACACCGCAACCGGACTGCTGTTCTGCGGCGCGGGCGTTGCCGCCTGTGACGGATCGGTTCCGGCCGGCGTCATCGGGGCGGCCGGCGGCGCCGGTACTGGCGTGGCAACAGCGGGAGACGGCGTATCGTTAATGCGCGCCAGCGTGGGCGGCGGCGGCGTGGGCGGCGCGGTTTCGCGCGCGGCGAAAAAAATGTGCCAGACGCCATAGAGCAGCGCGAGGATCACCACGCCCGCAAGCACACGGCCGCCATACGGCAGGCGCCGCGTTTCTTCTTCATGCAGGTTGCTGGCAGACCGCAGCGCGTTCTCGTCCTGCCGCCCGGAAATCTCCGCCTTGTAGCGCTCCGTTACCTCGGTGGCATCGAGACCAAGATACCGCGCATAGGAGCGCACAAAGCCGATCGCGTAGGTCTTGCCCGGCAGATCGTCCAGCCGGTCGCCTTCCACCGCGTCGAGATGATCCTTACGGATCTTCAGCGCCCGGCTCACCGCCGCCAGGTCATCGCCGCGCCGGATGCGGGCCGCGCGCAAATCCTGCCCCACCGTCTCCAGCGGATTTTCGTCGCCGGAGATCTCGCGGAGGTTAATGCGTCGCCGGCTGCTGCCGTCGTCCTCGTTGGCCGCCATCTGGGTGAATTTCGTCATATCCGGTCGCCCGCGCCCGTTTCGGGTCGCGCTAAATCATTGTCAAATCGATCATAATCGAAAAGACAGAGGTGAAACAACCCGCAAATGCCGCAGTCGCGAAAAGTTCGTTATTTCAGCACGATACCGCGTTCCGCCGCGAAGGCCGCCAGCCGCGTGCGCAGGGAATGGTCGGTCCGGTTGCAGAGCCGGTCGACGAAGGCCGAAACCTCGCCCAGGTGAAGGGAGCGGATCATCATCTTGATGGGGCCGATCTGGCCCGGCGACATGGAGAGGGTGCGCAGGCCCAGCCCCAGCAGCGCCATCGCATCCAGCGGGCGGCCCGCCATCTCGCCGCACAGCGACAGCTCGCCGGAATTCTCCGCCGCGCTCTGCACGATCAGCCGGATCAGGGTCAGCGAGGCGGGATTGAGATTGTCGTAGCGCTTGGCGACACGCGGGTTGGTGCGATCCACCGCGAAGGCGAGGCTCAGCAGATCGTTGGAACCGATGGAGACAAAATCGGCGGAGCGCATCAGTTGCGGCAGCATGAAGGCCAGCGCCGGCACTTCCAGCATAGCGCCGACCAGCACCTGCTGCGGCCGCACCAGGTTGAGCAGGCGGGCGCGCTCCAACTCGCGGTCGATCAGGGCGCGGGCGCGGTTGAACTCGTCCACGTCGCTGACCATCGGCAGCAGGATGCGCAGCGTGCGCCCGGCCGACGCCGTGAGCAGGGCCCGAACCTGGTAGCGCAGCAGCGCCGGGCGATCGAGCGCGATGCGGATGGCGCGCCATCCCAGCGCCGGATTCTCTTCGCGCTCCCAGCGCGCATAGGGCAGCACCTTGTCGCCGCCCAGATCAAGGGTGCGGAACACCACCGGCCTGTCGCCCGCCGAGTCGATGATCTTCTTGTAGAACGCCGCCTGGTCGGCGAGGCGCGGCATGGTCTCGCCGATCATGAACTGCAGCTCGGTACGGAACAGGCCGATGCCGTCGGCGCCCGACTTGTCGAGCTGCGGCATGTCGAACTCGAGCCCCGCATTCATCATCAGCTTGATCGGCACGCCGTCGCGCGTCACCGCCGGCAGATCGCGCACGGCGGCGAAGCGGGCCTGCGCCTGCACGCGCAAAGCGCGCTTTTCCTCGAACGCCTTCACGATCTCGGTGGCGGGGCGCAGATGCACCTCGCCAGTCTCGCCATCCACGGCCAGCAGGTTGCCGCCGCGGGCGCTGTCAGCCAGCCCTTCCAGCGAAGCCACCATCGGCAGGCCCATCGACCGCGCCACGATGGCGACATGGCTGGTGGAGGCCGCCTCTTCCAGCACCAGCGCGCCCAGGATATCGCGGCCATAATCCAGCAGCTCGGCCGGGCCCATGCCGCGCGCCACCAGCACCGCGCCCTGTGGCAACATCCGGTCATGGTCATCGCCGGTCAAATGACGCAGCAGGCGCCGCGCCAGGTCATCGAGATCATGGGCGCGTTCGCGCAGGATGGGATCGCCCAGGCGCTGCACCCGCAGGCGGGTTTCGTCCTGCACGCGTTCGACGGCGGCTTCGGCGGTCAGGCCGGTGCGCACCGCATCGCGCATGCGCTGGCGCCAGCCCTGGTCATAGGCAAAGAGGCGATAGGCCTCGATCACTTCGCGCCCCTCGCCCGTCAGGTCGAGTTCGCTGGACGACAGCATGCCATCGACGGAATCGCGCAGGGCACTGATCGCCGCTTCCAGCCGTACCAGCTCCTCGGCCGGATTGTCGGCGATCATCTTCTCGACCTTGACGCGCGGCTCGTGCAGCACGACCGGGCCGACCGCGACGCCTTCCGACAGGCCTTCGCCCAGGAACTTGCGCGGGCGGTCCACGCGCAATTCGGGTTCGTCGAGCTCGGCAATGTTGAAGAAGCCGCCCTGCGCCACCACCTCGGCCAGCACCATCGCGACGGTCTGCAGCGCTTCGACCTCTTCCTCGGCATAGAGGCGTTCGGCGCGGTTCTGGATCGCCAGCACGCCGAAGACTTGGCCGCCGCGCACGATGGGCACACCCAGGAAGGTCTTGTAGGGATCTTCGCCGGTTTCCGGACGATAGGAGAAGCGGGGATCCGACGGCGCGTCCGACAGGTTCACCGCTTCCGCCGTTTCTGCGACGAGGCCAACCAGGCCCTCGCCTTCCTTCAGCCGCGTCTGGTGAACAGCGTCGGGACGCAGGCCTTCGGTGGCGAACAGTTCCAGCACCTTGCCGGCGCGGCGCAGATAGATCGAGCAGACTTCCGCCACCATGTTGGCGGCGATGACCGAAACCAGCTTGTCGAGACGGGTCTGGGCGGAGGTCTGCTCCGCCATGATCTCGCGCAGGCGGCGGAGCAAAAGGCGCGGTCCGCCACCGGTCGACATCAGCCCCTCCGATTCAATGCGGGAAGACTATGCCGCATCCAGCTCATAAGCGGAATGCAGGGCCCGCAACGCCAGTTCGACATATTCCTCGGCGATCAGGACGGAAACCTTGATCTCGGAGGTGGAGATAACCTGGATGTTGATGCCCTTGTCCGACAGCGTGCGGAACATGGTCTGGGCGACGCCGGGATGGGCGCGCATGCCGATGCCGATGATCGAGACCTTGGCCACGTTGGAATCGTGGGTGATGTCGCGATAGCCGATCTCGGCGGCATGGGTCTCGATCGCCGCCAGCGCCCGGCCCAGTTCGGCACGGGTGCAGGTGAAGGTCATGTCGGTCTTCTTGCCGTCCTCGGAGACGTTCTGGACGATCATGTCCACATTTATGCCGGCATCGGCCAGCGGCCCGAAGATGGCCGAGGCGACGCCCGGACGATCCGGAACCTTGTGCAGGGTGATCTTGGCTTCGTCGCGGCTGTACGCGATGCCGGTAACGGGCTTCTTTTCCACGATGTCTTCCTCGTCGCAAAGCAGGGTGCCGCCCTGGTCGGGCGTAAAAGTGGAGAGCACGCGGGTGGGCACCCGGTGCAGCATGGCGATTTCGACGCTGCGTGTCTGCAGCACCTTGGCGCCCAGCGACGCCATTTCGAGCATTTCCTCGAACGCGATCTTGGGCAGGCGGCGCGCCTTGGGCACGATGCGCGGATCGGTGGTGTAGACGCCATCGACGTCGGTGTAGATGTCGCAGCGTTCGGCGTTGATGCCCGCCGCCACGGCGACGGCGCTGGTGTCGGAACCGCCACGGCCCAGGGTGGAAATGCGGGTGCCCGGCGCGACGCCCTGGAAGCCCGCGACCACTGCGACTTCGCCGGCTTCCAACGCCTTGACCATCTCGTGCGCGGGCACGCCTTCGATGCGGGCGGAACCGTGCACGGCGCTGGTCTGGATCGGCACCTGCCAGCCCAGCCAGGAGCGGGCCTTCACGCCCATCGCGTTCAGGGTGATGGCCAGCAGGCCCGCCGTGATCTGTTCGCCGGCCGCGACCACGACGTCATATTCGCGCTGGTCCGGCATGGCCTGCACGACCTTGCCTTCAACGCCCTCGACCGGCGGCTTGGCGGCGTCATTCGTCCAGGCGACCAGCTTGTTGGTTTCGCCGGCCATGGCGGAGACAACGACGGCAACCTGGTTGCCGCGTTCGACTTCGCGCTTCACCAGGGTGGCGACATGGCGGATGCGCTCGATGTCGGCCACCGAAGTGCCGCCGAATTTCATCGTGATCTTGGCCACGTCTTTGATTCCTAAGGGGGCCGACAATTGCCCTGCTCTGTGCGGCGGCCTACATAGACGGGGTTGCACCCCGGCTCAACCCGAAAGAATCCGGGGCCGGAAACCGGACTATCGGCTTGAAATCCAAGACTTTCAGCGGCGAAGGCGAAGCCGCCATCATCAAGGCGGTGAATGACTGGCTGGCCGGGGAACGGGGCATTTCCGTCCGCAATACCGAGACCCGTCATGCGCCGCCGGACCCCGTTACCGGCGCCACCCGCATCACCTTTGAAGTCTGGTACGATCAGGCATGACCAGCCCCGCTGACCCAAGTCCGTCCATCGACCCCGCCGAAGTCGCCAAGTTCTCCGCCATCGCAGCGGAATGGTGGGACCCCACGGGCAAGTTCGCCCCCCTGCACAAGTTCAACCCGGTGCGGTTGTCTTTCCTCAAGGGCGAGATGGCGGCCCATTTCGGGCGTGATGCACGGTCGCTACGCCCCTTCGAGGGCCTGACCCTGCTGGATATCGGCTGCGGCGGCGGGTTGCTGTCCGAGCCTATGGCCCGGCTGGGCTTCGCCGTTACCGGGGCCGATGCCTCGGAGCGCAACATTGGCACCGCCAAGTCCCATGCCGCGCAAACCGGGCTGGCCATCGACTACCGCGCCGTTACCGCCGAGGAACTGCTGGCCGAGGGCCGCTCCTATGATGTCGTCCTCAACATGGAAGTGGTCGAACATGTCGCCGACGTGCCGGGCTATCTTTCGGCCTGCGCCGGGCTGGTTCGTCCAGGCGGGATCACCGCCGTCGCCACCATGAACAAGACCCTCAAGAGCTTCGCCCTGGCCAAGGTCGGGGCCGAATATGTGCTGGGCTGGCTGCCGCGCGGCACCCATGACTGGAACCGCTTCATTCCGCCGGCAGAGCTTCGTTCGATGCTTCAAGAAGCTAGCCTAACCATCTGTAAAACGCAGGGAGTTTCGTTCAATCCGCTGGCGTGGGACTGGCTTTTATCGTCCGATGTGGACGTAAACTACATGATCACTGCACGTCGTTAGTGGTCACGCGGGCCACGGCTTCGTTGCACTCGCCTGCCGGTCGCTCCGGGCGCTAATTGGCCTGATCCGGGTCCGGCGGCAACGGCGCGACCGGCACGCCCTCCTCCAGCAGCGACTTCACCTCGTCCACCGAGGCCTCGCCATAGATCGCCCGCACGTCGCTTTCGCCATAGTGGATCTTGCGGGCCTCTTCCGGGAACCCGGTCCCGACATGCTCAGCCTCGGCCACCATCTTCGCGCGGACCTCGCGCCATGCCGCCCGCGCGTCCGCCTGATCGCGCGCCTTGCCCGCGATAGCGGGGGCCATCACCGCCTTCTCAATCTTCTTGGAATTGCAGGTGGGGCAAAGCAGCCTGCCATCCGCCGACTGCGTATCGAAGGCGGCACTGTCCCTGAACCAGCCTTCGAAGCTGTGGCCGTTCCGGCACTGGAGTTGATAGGCGATCATAAGGATTAGATGGCGCGCCCGGCCGGTCCATTTCAAGTGTGCCGGTGTCACGCAAAGGCCGCCCGGCGTTTCCGCCGGACGGCCTTGGACGTTCATTGGTGACGGCAGCTTACTTGATGCGATCCGCAATCTTGGCGATGCCCGCCTTGACGCAGAATTCATCGGCCTGGCCCGAGGGCGAACCCGAAGCGGCGATGGCGCCGATCACGTCGGCGCCAGCCATCAGCGGCAGACCGCCCGGACGGGCGACACCCAGCGGCGCCAGGATGGCGGGATCGGCCTTGCTGCTGACGGCAGGATCGGACGCGCCCTTGGTCTTCAGGGCGATCATCGCCTTGCCCTGCGCGATACGCTGGGTGATGGCGCGGGCGCCGTCCTCGGAGATCACCACGATGGGCGTGCCTTCGCTGTCGGTGACGACCGTGGTCACGATGGTGCCATTGGTCTTGCAGGTGGCGTTGGCGGTGACGGCGGCTTCGATGGCCAGCGCGGTCGGGATGCCACGACCGCGTTCCGGGCGCGGCGCGGTGCCTTCGGCCTGGGTGGGATTGGCAAGAATGGTGGGAATCGGCTGCGCCAGAACCGGAGTGGTGGCGAGTATGGCGGCAGCGATCAGAATCTTCTTCATGGGCAATCCTCCTGGTTGTTTTGCCGCCAGTGTCATGGGGCAGCCAGGAATTGTCCAGACGCCTTTTTATGGTCGCGCCGCCACCAGAAATGCCGCGTTCACAGAGTAACTTGTGCCGCCCTCGGCGTTACAGGACCTAGGCCAAAAGCGGGTCGAGCTTGCCCGCGCGCTCCAGGGCATAGAGCTCGTCACAGCCACCGACATGGGTGTCGCCGATGAAAATCTGCGGCACGGTGCGGGCGCCGCCCGACTTGGCCAGCATGTCCTGCCGGGCGACAGGATCCATCGAGATATCGATCTCCTCGAAAGCCGCGCCCTTTTTCTTGAGCAGGGACTTGGCGCGGACGCAGTAGGGACAGATCTGGCTGGTGTAGACGGTCACGGATTTCATGGCTTTTCCAATGGTCGCGCGGCCTGACGCGAACCGCTTTACACTTCGTGGGGCCGTCGCTCCAAAATCATATAATCGCTTCCGAGGCCTTCACAACGCGTGCGAGGGTCAAAACGGCTATGTCTACCGCGCCTGCTTGCCGCAGGGCACGGGCGCAGGCCTCGGCGGTGGCTCCCGTGGTCAATACGTCGTCCACCAGCAGGATTTTCCGGCCCCGCACCCGGGCCGGCTCGGGAACCTTGAAGGCGGACAACACATTGCGCCGCCGGGCCCGGGCCGAAGGCATTACGCCCTGGCTGGCGGTGCGGCGGCTGCGGACCAGCGCCAGCGGGTCATATGCCCGCCACCACGCCGTCGACAGCCGCCGCGCCAGCTCCGCCGACTGGTTGTAGCGGCGCAGCCAGAGCCGGCTGCGATGCAACGGCACCGGCAGGATCAGGTCGCAATCCTCCAGCAGGGGCCGCCCGACCCGGCCCAGCCAGCGGGCGAAACCCGGCACCAGTTCCAGGCGGTCGGCATGCTTGAGCGCGAGGATGGCGGCGAAGAGACTGCCCGGGCCCGCATCCACCGCGAACGGCGTGCCGCAGCAGGCGCAGGCCGGGCCATCCAGAAAGGTCAGCATGCTCCAGCAAGGGCCGCAGAAACCGCCCATGCCGCTGACCGGCTCGCGGCAGGCGGCGCAGAGCGGCGGGAACACCAACGCCAGCATACCCACACCAACGCTTTTCCAAGCTGCCGCCATGTGGGCTAGTTTAGCGGCAATGACCCCGCTTTTCGATTTCGCCGCCACCCTTCGCGCACAGGAACGCGCCCTCCGTTTGGGGGGGGACACCTTCCTGTTCGCGGCGGCGGCAGAAGGTGTCGCGGACCGGCTCGCGGCGGTGACGCGGCGTTTCCAGCATGGGTTGTGGATTGGTCCCCCCGCGAACGAAGGCGCGCCATCAAACGAACATGTGCCCGAAGAATTGCGCAGCTTCGCGACGCGCTGGAGCGTTGGCCGCTTCGATGCGCTGGAACGGCTGGACGCGCCTGCGGGCGCCTGCGATCTCGTCGTCAGCCTCTATTCGCTGCAGGCGGTGAATGACCTGCCCGGCGCGCTGGCGCAGTTGCGGCGCGCGCTGACGCCAGACGGCCTGGCCCTGGTGGCGTTGCTGGGCGGCGGCACGCTGAAGGAATTGCGCGAAGCCTTTGCCGAAGGCGAAAGCGCCACGCGCGGCGGCATCAGCCCCCGCGTCTCGCCCTTCGCCGATGTGCGTGAACTGGGCGCGCTGCTGTCGCGCGCCGGATTTGCCCTGCCCGTGGCCGATGTCGAACGCCTGACCGTGCGCTATGGCGATTTCTTCGCCCTGGCCCGCGACCTGCGCGCCCACGGCTTCACCAACATCATGGCGGAGCGTTCAAGACGGCCGCTGCGGCGCGACACGCTGGCCGCCATGCTGCGCCATTACGCCCAGGCGCATGGCGTGGACGCAAAGCTGGCGGCGACATTCGAGACCATCTTCCTCACCGGCTGGTCGCCGCATGAAAGCCAGCAGCAGCCCTTGCGGCCCGGCAGCGCCAAGGCGCGGCTGGCGGAAGCACTGGGCACGGCGGAAATTCCGGCGGGCGAGAAGCCCTAGCCCAGGCCGGTCACGACCGAGGTGAAGAAAGTCTTCAGCTGGTTGCCCATCGCGGTCAGCGATGTCACGATCACAATCGAGATGATGGTGGCAATCAGGGCATATTCGATGGAGGTGGCACCGGAGGTGTCGCTTACAAAAGATCGCGCAACATCGGCAGGAGCGGCAAATCGGCGGCCGGCATCGGGAATTCGTCCTTGCGGGCGATCAGGTCCCGGGGCCGAAGCCATTTCAGCGCGGCGTGATGCAACGGTGCCGGCGTACCGTCCCACCGGCGGCAGACATAGAGCGGCATCAAAAGGCGAAATTTTTCGTATGTATGCGAGGCAAAGGTGAACGGCGCGAGACAGGGCGGCTTCACCGTGATGCCAAGCTCCTCCGCCAGTTCGCGCACGAGCGCGTCCTCCGGCGATTCCCCAACCTCGATCTTGCCGCCCGGAAATTCCCATAGCCCCGCCATCCCCTTGCCCTCGGGACGCTGCGCGATCAGCACGCGGCCCTCAGGGTCAAGCAACGCCACCGCCGCCACCAGGACGAGAGGATGCGTTTTAGCCATTTTGGAATGTTCCTGGTTCAGGCGGGGTTAAGCGGCACAGTTAACAGATGCTTGCCAGAAACCAAATTTGCTAGGAGCATCGGCCAGCGAAGCCGTAGGCTTCGCTGCAGGCCGTGAGACCACTAATATGAGCCTGCCGACCGCACAAGATACTGTCGAAGCGGCATCTTCATTTCAGGGAGTTGTTTGACATGAGCACATACGGCACCGCCACCTGGAAAGGTGGCCTGAAGGACGGCATCGGCGCGGTTTCGACCAAAAGCGGCGCACTGAAGGCGCATCCCTATGGCTTCGTCGCCCGCTTCGAGGGCGGGCCAGGCACCAACCCGGAAGAGTTGCTGGGCGCGGCCCATGCCGGCTGCTTCACGATGGCGCTGTCGGCGATTCTGGGCGAAGCGGGCCTGACCGCCGAACAGATGGACACCAAGGCCGACGTCAATCTGGTGAAGGATGGCGACGGCTTTTCCATCACCAAAATTCACCTGACGCTGACGGCGAGAATTCCCGGCGCCGACAAGGCGGTGTTCGACGACTGCGCCGCCAAGGCCAAGGCAGGCTGCCCGGTGTCCAAGCTGTTCAAGGGCGCGGAGATCACCCTGGACGCTTCGCTGGTCTGATGAAGACCGGACTGGCTTTTGCCATTCTGTTGCTGGCCGCGCTTCCGGCGCAGGCGGAGATGGAGCGTGCCTATATCGGCACCTTCACGCCGTCGCCGGGGCGTGGGCCCACAACAGGTTCGCAGGGCGAAAGCATCTATCTCACCGAGCTGGACACGATAACGGGCAAGCTGCGTGCGCCCCGGCTGGTGGCGCAAACCCTGTCGCCGAGCTGGCTGGCGATCGACCGCAAACGCGGCCTGCTCTATGCGACGAACGAGTCCGGCGCGGGCGGCATCTCCGCGTTTCGCATCGACAAGGCCAGCGGCGATCTTGCGCCCATTGGTCCGGTCGCCCTGCCCAGCCCGACCCACCTGGCGCTGTCGCCCGATGGCGGCTGGCTGGTGGCGTCCAGCTATGGCGGTCCCGTCAGCCTGGTGAAGCTGGAGCCCGACGGCACGCCCGGCGCGGTGGTGCAGACCATCCGGATCGAAGGCACGGCGCGCCCGTCGCAGGTGACGGAGCCGGTGGGCAATCGCTGGGTCACCAATGCCGGCAATGCCTCGCGCATGCATGGCGCTTTTTTCCATCCCGATGGCCGCCATGTCGTGCTGACCGAATATGGGCTGGATATCCTGATCGTCTATGCGCTGGAAAATGGACAGTTGCGCGAAGTGGCGCGCAATCCGCAAATGGCGGGCGCGGCGCCGCGTCATGCCGTGTGGAATGCGACCGGCGCGCTGCTCTACACCATCTCCGAAGGCGACTCGGCGGTGACGGTAAGCGCCTTCAATGCCGCCACCGGCGCGCTCACCCAACGCCAGCACATCTCGGTGCTGCCGCCGGGCTATACCGGCACTGCGGCCGCGGCCGAAATCCTGCTGTCGAAGGATGGGCGCAATCTCTACGTCTCGAACCGCTTCCACGATTCCATCGCCCATTTCCGCGTCGGCGCGAACGGGCTGCTGACCTATATGAACGATACCGTCACCGGCACCAGCATGGTGCGGCTGCTGCAGTTCGATCCCAGCGGGCGCTATCTTCTGGCGGGCGGGCAGAACAACGACACCATTGCCAGCTTCCGCCTTGGCGCTGATGGCGCGCCGCAGCCGCTCAACCTCTACGCCGCCGCGCCATCGCCGGTGACACTGGTGTTCGTGGGCGACTAGCTGCGATAGCTTCCATTAATATCGATGTAGCCGTGCGTCAGATCGCAGGTCCACACGCGGGCAGCGCCCTTGCCGATACCAAGTTCGACGGCAATCTCGACATCGCGGCCTGATACGGCCTTTGTGGCGATGGCTTCATTGTATTTCACAGCGCGCATGCCCTTCTCGGCCACGACATGCCCGCCGAAGGAAATTTTCAGCAGGTCGCGGTCGGCCTTCTCGCCGGCCTTGCCCACCGCCATGACGATGCGGCCCCAGTTGGCGTCATTGCCCGCCACCGCCGTCTTGACCAGCGGCGAATTGGCAATGGTCAGCGCAATACGCTTGGCGGCGGCGTCATTCTCGGCGCCCGCGACATCGATGCGGATCAGCTTCTGCGCGCCCTCGCCGTCTCGCACCACCTGCAGCGCCAGGTCGAGCAGCAGGGCATCGAGCTTGCGGCGGAAATCGGTGAGGCGCTTGTCGGATGCCTTGGCGACCGGCGAATGCTTGGCACCCTTGCCCGTCGCGAACAGCAGCAAGGTGTCGCTGGTCGAGGTATCGGAATCCACCGTGATGGCGTTGAAACTCGCACCAACGCCTGCGCTCAGGCATTCCTGCAGCACACTGGCCGGGAGATTGGCGTCGGTGAAGACAAAGGAAAGCATCGTCGCCATGTCGGGCGCGATCATGCCCGAGCCCTTGGCGATGCCATTGATCGTCACCTTCACGCCATCGATCAGGGCAGTAGCCGTGGCAGCCTTGGGATAGGTGTCGGTCGTCATGATGGCGTCGGCGGCGGCCTTCCAGTTGCCGGCCGCGCCCTGTTCCACCAGGCCCTGGAGCACGGCTGTGATCTTGGACGCCGGCAGCGGCTCGCCGATCACGCCGGTCGAGGCCATGAAGACTTCCGATGGCCTGCAACCCACGATGGCGCTGGCGCTCTGCGCCACCTCGTTGACGCCGTCGAACCCGGCCATGCCGGTAAAGGCGTTGGCGTTGCCGCTGTTCACCACCAGGCAGCGGGCGCTGCCGGGCTTCAGGTGCTTCTGGCACCATTGCACCGGCGCGCTGGAGGTCTTGGAGGTCGTGAAGACCCCCGCCACCTGGGTGCCGGGTGCCAGCAGGGCCAGCATCACGTCGGTGCGCTGCTGGTAGCGGATTCCCGCCGCCACCGTGGCCAGGCGCACGCCTGCCAGGGGGGGCAATTTGGGGTGGCTTTTGGGCGCCAGGGGCGAGACGGGGTGCACCGCCTTTGCCTTGGGAGCCGCCTTCTTGGTCTTTTTCGCGCTTTTGGCCATTGGGTCCACCGGTTGGGGGCTGGATACTGTGAAAAAACCGGCATTTGACAAGGGGTAGGCGCGTTCTTATGTCTCCGGCGCGGCTGCCATGCGGATTTGGCCTCTGTCGCCATCCCGGCCCGCTTACAGGCCTGTAATATCTGAGGAATTCATGCTGGGTCTCGGCACGCTCGCCAAAGGCATTTTCGGCTCGTCCAATGATCGGAAGATCAAGCCCTATTGGGCCACGGTGGCGAAGATCAACGCCCTGGAACCGCGCTACCTTTCCATGTCGGACGAGGAACTGCGCGGCCAGACCGTCCTGTTCAAGGAACGGCTGGCGGCGGGCGAAGATCTGGATGGCATCCTGCCGGAAGCCTTTGCCGTGGTGCGCGAAGGCGCCAAGCGCAGCCTTGGCCAGCGCCATTTCGACGTGCAGCTGGTCGGCGGCATGGTCCTGCATGGCGGCAACATCGCCGAGATGAAGACCGGCGAAGGCAAGACCCTGGTCGCCACCCTGCCCACCTATCTCAACGCCCTGGCGGGCAACGGCGTTCATGTCGTGACCGTCAACGACTATCTCGCCAAGCGTGACAGCGACTGGATGGGCCAGGTCTATCGCTTCCTGGGTCTCAGCGTCGGCTGCATCGTCCACGGCCTGACCGACGAGGAACGCAAGGTCGCCTACGCCGCCGACATCACCTACGGCACCAACAACGAGTACGGCTTCGACTATCTGCGCGACAACATGAAGTACTCGATGGACACCATGGCCCAGCGCGGCCATGCCTTCGCCATCGTGGACGAAGTCGACTCCATCCTGATCGACGAAGCCCGCACGCCGCTGATCATTTCCGGCCCCACCGAGGACCTGACCGAGATGTACCGCGCGGTGAACGCGCTGGTGCCCAGCCTGACCAAGGAAGATTACGAGGTCGATGAGAAGCAGCGCCAGGTGACGCTGACCGAGGCGGGCAACGAGCACATGGCCCAGTTGCTCAAGGCCAGCAACCTGCTGCCGTCGGGCGATCTCTACGACATCGAGAACATCACCGCCCTGCACCATGTGAACCAGGCGCTGAAGGCCCATCGCCTGTTCCAGAAGGACAAGGACTACATCGTCAAGAATGACGGCGTGGTGATCATCGACGAATTCACCGGCCGCATGATGGAAGGCCGCCGCTATTCAGACGGCCTGCACCAGGCGCTGGAAGCCAAGGAAGGCGTCCAGGTCCAGCCCGAGAACGTCACGCTGGCCTCGGTCACCTTCCAGAACTATTTCCGCCTCTACGACAAGCTGGCAGGCATGACCGGCACAGCCCTGACCGAAGCCGCCGAGTTCCTCGATATCTACAAGCTCGACGTGCTGGAAATCCCCACCAACGTCCCCGTCGCGCGCAAGGACGCCGACGACGAGGTCTATCGCACAGAGGACGAGAAGCACCGCGCCATCCTGATCCAGATCGCGTCCTGCCATCGTCGCGGCCAGCCGGTGCTGGTCGGCACCGCCTCGATCGAGAAATCCGAGACCATCGACCAGAAGCTGAACGACCGGAACTATATCCGCGAAAGCGGCAAGCAGATCATCGCGCGCGCCGAAGTGATCGAGAAGGACGAGAAGGCCAAGGACGACGCCAAGGCGCAGGCCAAGCGCGACCGCGACCTGGGCGAATATCTGGTGGAGATGGCCAAGACGGAGCAGCCCTTCGCGCACGCCATTCTCAACGCCCGCTATCACGAGCAGGAAGCCTTCATCGTGGCACAGGCGGGCCGTCCCGGCGCCGTCACCATCGCCACCAACATGGCGGGCCGCGGCACCGACATCCAGCTGGGCGGCAACGCCGATATGCGGATCAAGGCCGATCTCGCCGAGGTGACCGACGAAGCCGAGCGCACCAAGCGCGCTGCCGAGATCCGCGCCGAAGTCGCCGCCGACAAGCAGAAGGTGCTGGCGGCGGGCGGTCTCTACATCATTGGCACCGAGCGCCATGAAAGCCGCCGCATCGACAACCAGCTGCGCGGCCGTTCGGGCCGTCAGGGCGATCCCGGTGCCTCCAAGTTCTTCCTGTCGCTGCAGGACGACCTGATGCGCATCTTCGGCTCTGACCGCCTCGACAAGATGCTGTCGGGCCTGGGCCTGGAACAGGGCGAGGCCATCGCCCATCCCTGGGTCAACAAGGCGCTGGAAAAGGCGCAGCAAAAGGTCGAAGCCCGCAACTTCGAGATCCGCAAGAACATCCTGAAATACGACAACGTCCTCAACGACCAGCGCCATGTCATCTTCGACCAGCGCAAGGAAATCATGTCGTCCGACGATGTCTCCGACCAGATTGCCGATTTCCGCGAGGAAGTGGTGGAGCAGCTGGTGTCGCGCCACATCCCGGAAAAGGCCTATGCCGAAGCCTGGGACGCGCCGGGGCTGGAAGCCGAGATCAACCGTATCTTCCAACTGCAGTTGCCCGTGCATGAATGGGCCAAGGAAGAAGGCATCGCCGACGAGGAAGTGCGCGAGCGCATCCAGAAGGCGGTCGATAGCCGTGCCGCCGAACGCGCCGCCAATTTCGGCATCGACGTCACCCGCTACATCGAAAAGGCGATCCTGCTGCAGACGCTCGACCACAATTGGCGCGAGCACATCCTGAACCTGGATCATCTGCGCCAGTATGTAGGCCTGCGCTCCTACGGCCAGCGCGACCCGCTGCATGAATACAAGGGCGAGGCCTTCGAACTGTTCGAGGCGCTGCTGGCCAAGCTTCGCCTGGAAGTGGTGCAGCAGCTGATGCATGTGCAGATTTCCACCGAGCAGCCGCCCAGCCTGGAACCGCAGCCCCTGACCGGCCTGCGCGAGAGCCATATCGACCCGGCCACGGGCGATGACGAGATGGCGCGCCGCGAAGCCGAGGCCTTCGAGCGCGGCCTGCCCGCCGATCCCGCCGACCCGACCACCTGGGGCCGCAGCAATCGCAACGCCCCCTGCCCGTGCGGCTCCGGCAGAAAATACAAGCACTGCCATGGAGCGCTCTAGCCCATCGCCGCACGGTTTATTTTGGTCGCGCGGGCCACGGCTCGCTCACGCTCGCCTGCCCGTTGCTCCTGCGGCTCCGGCCGGAAGTACAAGCACTGCCACGGGGCGCTGTTAAGTCATGCTCACGGTCTATCCGGATAGCGGCAAGCCCATCTGGATCGACCTGCGCGATCCCACGCCCGAGGAAATCGCCAAGGCCTGTGCCGATTACGGCCTGGAGATTCCCCCGCGCGCGCAGCTGGAGGAAATCGAATTCTCCAGCCGCCTGCAGTATGAGGATGGCACCTTCACGCTGTCCGTGCCGGTGACGCCGCACCTGAAGAACAGCGACGCCGATGACGTCACCTCGCCGCTGGGCTTCGTCCTGACAAGGGACCTGCTGGTGACGGTGCGCTTCTCGCATTTGCAGACCTTCGAGGCCATCCGCACCCGCGTCCGCCGCCGGACACGCAGCGCCGCCGACATCTTCCTGGTGATCCTGGAAGCCCTGATCGATTACGGTGCCGATCAGCTCGAAGAACTGCGCGCCGAGGCGTTGCGCGTTTCCCAGCGCATCTTCCATGAAGACATGCCGGAAAAGCAGAAGCGCAACGTTTCTGCCGTCAGCCGGATGTTGCGCGGCACGCTGGTGGAGATCGGCGACATGGGCGAGCGCCTCAGTCATATCCGCGACACGCTGCTGGTGCTGCAGCGGGCCGTGCCTTTCGTCAACGAGCATGGCGACTGGATCGAACCGGTGGTCAAGGCGCGCCTCAAGATGGCGGGCAAGGACGTGCAGTCGCTGAACGACTATGAGGTCCATCTCACCGACAAGATCCAGTTCCTGCTGGATGCAGCGCTGGGCTTCATCTCCACCGAACAGAACGACCTCTTCAAGGTCATGACCATCTGGTCCACCGTCGGCATTCCGCCGGTGCTGCTGGCCGGCATCTGGGGCATGAACTTCCACGTCATGCCGGAGCTGTCCGCCACCTGGGGCTACCCGGTGGCGCTGGCGAGCATCCTGGTCAGCGCGCTGGTGCCGTTATCTTGGTTCAAATGGCGCGGCTGGTGGTAACGCCCTGCGCTGGCGTGACATTTCGGTCCTGGTACGTTGCAGATATTGCGGTTTCTTTAGCTTTGGGTAGTCTGACGCGTGCGCCGGGGTTCCTCCGCGCACCGGGGCATCTGACGACTTAAGTTTTGGACGGGAATTCCATGCGCCACGGGAAACCGTTGCTGGCTGCCGTCGCGGCCTCTGTTCTTGCCACCGCTGCGATGACCGCGACCGCACAGGCGCAGCTTTTACAGTCCGGCACTGCCAAGGCCGCCGAGAAGCAGGCGCAGATCCCGACCTGTGCCCGCCGCCTGGGCGCGCTGGCCGTGCGCCAGCCCCAGAACAAGTGGTGGGAAGGTCTTGGCCTGGAATCGCCGGAAGCCCTGCTCAAGGTCTTCGTCCAGCAGTCGAACTGCTTCACCCTGGTGGATCGCGGCGCCGGCTTCGAGATGGCGCAGCAGGAGCGCGCCCTGGCGGCGGGCGGCCAGTTGCAGGGCGGTGCCAATATCGGCGGCGGCCAGATCCGCGCCGCCGACTACATCCTGGTACCGGACATCGTGACCAAGGGCGGCGGCAGTGGCATGAATGTCGGCGGCCTGGTCGGCGGTTTCCTGGGCGGCTTCGCCGGTGCCATCGTTTCCTCCATCAGCATCTCGTCCAGCACGGCTGACGTGACGCTGGCCATGACCAATGTCCGCACCACCGAGCAGGAAGCCATGACCCAGGGTCACGGCAGCAAGACCGATGTCGGCTTCGGCCTGGGCGGCGGCGGCATCTTCGGCGGCGGCTTCGCTGGTGCGGGCATCTCCAGCTACCAGAAGACCGCCATCGGCCAGGTCGTCGTGCTGGCGTACATCGACGCCTACACCAAGCTGGTGAGCCAGATGGGTGGTCTGTCTGCGCAGGAACCGGGCGGCGCGGCAGCGGCGGCACCGGCCCAGAACCTCACCATGTCCCGTCCCGGCCGTCTCTATGCTTCGGCCTCGGACACCAGCGCCACCGTGCGCCAGTTGGCGCCGGGCATGGCGCTCTATCCCACCGGTGCCAAGGACGGCGTCTGGGTGGAAGTGAGCGATGAAGTCGGCAACAAGGGCTGGGTGCCGCAGAGTGCGGTCGAGAACGCAAAATAGTTCTTTCGCTGATCCCATAAGCAAAAGGCCCGCGAAGTTCGCGGGCCTTTTCTTTTTCTGCGGCGCGCGCGCAACTTACAGGCTTCTGCCCATCGCAAGATACTTCGCGCGGCGCGCCTTGATCAGTTCGGCCGGGCTCTTGCCATCCAGCTCGGTCAGACCGCGTGCGATCATGTCGCTGGCGGCGTCGATGGCCTGGCGCGGGGCGCGGTGCGCGCCGCCCACGGGCTCCGGCACGATAGCATCAATCAACTTGAGGCCGATCAGATCCTGCGCCGTGATCTTGAGCGCCGTGGCGGCTTCCGACGCCTTGGTGGCGTCGCGCCACAGGATCGAGGCCGCACCTTCCGGCGAAATCACCGAATAAACCGAATGTTCCAGCATGTAGACGCGGTCGGCGGCGGCGATGGCAATGGCACCGCCCGAGCCACCCTCGCCGATCACCGTGGCGATGAAGGGCGACTTCACGTTCAGGCCTGCCTCGATGGAGCGGGCGATAGCTTCGGCCTGGCCGCGCTCTTCCGCCGTCACGCCGGGAAAAGCGCCGGACGTGTCGATGAAGCTCAGCACCGGCAGGCCAAACTGCCCCGCCAGGTCGAACAGGCAGATCGCCTTGCGATAGCCTTCGGGCGAAGCCATGCCGAAATTGTGCTTCAGGCGGCTCTGGGTATCGTTGCCGCGTTCCTGCCCCAGGAAGGCGACGGCACGGCCGCGAAAACGCGCCATGCCTGCAATGATGGCTTCGTCTTCGCCGAAGGCGCGATCGCCCGCCAGCGGCGTGAAATCGTCGAACAGCATCTTGGCGTAATCAAGGAAGTGCGGCCGCTCGGGATGGCGCGCCACCTGCACCTTCTGCCACGGCGATAAGCGGGCATAGGTATCCGCCACCAACTGGCCCGCGCGGGTGCCCAGACGTTCCACTTCACTGTTGATGTCGAGATTGGGGTCGGCCTCCGCGAGCGTCTTCAGCTCGGTGATCTTGCCTTCCAACTCGGCGATGGGGCGTTCAAAGTCCAGATACTGCATGCCGGCTCCAGATTCGGGCGGAACGTACGACAGAAGCGCGTACTGGCACAATGCTTGAGGAATATAACAATTACAATGGCTTAAAGCCTAATTCCTTAAGATTTCCGGGTGCGGCCCAAAGGATGGGCTTTCGTCATCACCGCTGTCAGGCGATCCCTGGCAACATGGGTGTAGATCTGGGTGGTGGCGATGTCGGCATGGCCCAGCAAAGTCTGGACGCTGCGCAGGTCCGCGCCACCTTCCACCAAGTGCGTCGCGAAGGCATGGCGCAGCACATGCGGGCTGAGCTTGGCGGGATCGATGTTGGCCTTCAGCGCCAGCGCCTTCAGCATCTGGTGCAGACGGCGGCGGGTGAGAAACCCTTCCGCGCTGCGCGAACAGAACAGATAATGCGCGGCCTTCTTTGCTTTCTCGCCTTTCGGAAGGAATTCGTCGCGCACCGTGAGATAGGCGGCCAGCGCCACGCGGGCGGAATCCGACATCGGCGAGAAGCGTTCCTTGTTGCCCTTGCCGATCACACGGATAAAACCGTCGCGCGCGCGCGCCGATACCAGCGGCAGGCCCGCCAGTTCGGTGACGCGCAGGCCGCCGCCATACAGCATCTCCACGATCAGCCCCAGGCGCAGGCCTTCGCGCGTGCCGTCCTCGGCGGCGGCGATCAGCCGTTCCACTTCCTCGCCACTGAGAATCTTGGGCAGGGGCCGCTGCGGCCTGGGCGCGGCCAGCGTCAGGGTGGGATCGTCGGCACGAATGCCCTCGGCATAGAGAAAGCCGAAGAACTGGCGCAGCGCCGACAGCTTGCGCGCCTGGGTCGAAGGCGCCGCCGTCCTGGAAAGCACACCCAGGAAGGCCTGCACATCGGCGCGGGTCGCCTGGCCCGGGTCTGCATGCCCGGCGAATTCGGCCAGGTCGCGGCCATAGGCGGCCAGCGTGTTGACCCCCGCCCCGCGCTCGGCGCTCATCATGTCGAGAAAGGCCTCGATAAGGTTAGCGGATTTAGAGACACGGCGCGGACTCATCTCCAGAGCTTTAGCATGGCCCGCCTTTCCTGTATGGGACGGTCATGACTCTGAACCGCACCGTGGCGCTGGTAGGCATGATGGGGGCCGGAAAGACCTCCATCGGCAAGCGGCTGGCCGTGCGGTTGGCCGTGCCCTTCAGGGACGCAGACCACGAGATCGAGGAGGCTGCGGGCCTGACGGTGGCCGAAATCTTCGAGAAGCATAGCGAACCGGAATTCCGCGCCGGGGAACGCCGCGTCATCACGCGCCTGCTGGGCGAGGCGCCGCATGTGCTGGCGACTGGCGGCGGCGCCTACATGGATCCGAACACCCGCGCCGCCATGAAGGAACGCGCCTTCACCATCTGGCTGAAAGCGCCCGTGGAGCTGCTGCTGGCCCGCACGGCCAAGCGAACCAGCCGCCCCCTGCTGAACAATGCCGACCCCCGGGGAACGCTGGAAAGGCTGCTGGCGATCCGCGAGCCGGTCTATGCCGAGGCCGACCTGGTGCTGGAAAGCGTCGACGGACCGCATGAGAAATCGGTCGAACAGGTGGTGGCGGCCTTGCTGGACAGGGGCCTGATGCTGCAGGAAGCAGCCCCATGAGCGAAATCATCCCCGTCGGCCTCGGTGCCCGCGCCTACGAAATCCATGCCGGTATCGGCCTGCTGGCGCAGGCGGGAAAACTGCTGGCGCCGCACTTCCAGAACAAGTCCGCGCGCGGCGTTCTGCCCATCGTCACCGACGAGAATGTCGCCAAGCTGCATCTGCAGGCGCTGCAGGACAGCCTCGGCGCCAGCGGTCTGAAATCCGCGCCGATCATCCTGGCCCCGGGCGAAGCCACCAAGAGTTTCGCGGGCCTGGAACGTGTCTGCGGCGAACTGCTCGATCTGGGCATTGATCGCAATGGCCTGATCATCGCGCTGGGCGGCGGCGTCATCGGCGACCTCACCGGCTTCGCGGCGGGCGTGCTCAAGCGCGGCGTTTCCTTCGCGCAGGTGCCGACCACACTGCTGTCGCAGGTGGACTCGTCGGTGGGTGGCAAGACCGCGATCAATGCCAAGCAGGGCAAGAACCTGGTCGGCCTGTTCCATCAGCCGCGCATCGTCATCGCCGACACGGGCCTGCTTTCCACCCTGCCCCGGCGCGAATTGCTGGCCGGTTATGCCGAGGTGGTGAAATGCGGCGCGCTGGGCGATGCCGATTTCTTCGACTGGCTGGAAGCCGGCGCCGCCGCCGCGCTGGCCGGCGATGAGGCCGCGCTGGTGCATGCCGTGGCGCAGTCCTGCCGCATGAAGGCCGCCATCGTCGTCCGTGACGAACGCGAGACCGGCGAACGCGCCCTACTCAATCTTGGCCACACATTCGGTCATGCGCTGGAAGCCGCCACCGGCTTCTCCAGCCGCCTGCTGCATGGCGAAGGTGTCGCCATCGGCATGGCGCTGGCGTTCCGCCTGTCGCACAAGCTGGGGCTCTGCTCCGGCCAGGATGCCGAACGCTTCGCCCGCCACCTCAAGGCCGTGGGGCTGCCCGCCGCCATCGCCGACATTCCCGGCCCCCGCGCCAGCGTGGACGAATTGATGGCGCACATGGCGCATGACAAGAAAGTCAGCGATGGCAGGCTGACTTTCATCCTGGTCAAGGGCATTGGCCATGCCTTCATCACCCGCGATGTTCCCGCCGACGCGGTGAGAGATATTCTCGCCGACTGAAAAATGGCATCCTGTGTCCGCCTTCGAGGTGGACCCATGCTCATCCTGCTCTACGCTGCCCTTCCCATTTTCCTGCTGCTGACCGTATCGGCCTGCTTTGCGGCGGCCGAAACCGCGCTGACCGCCGTGTCGCGCGGGCGCATGCACCAGCTGGAAGTGGATGGCTCCCGCGCTGCCCGCCGCGTCAATCGCCTGGTCTCCGACCGTGAGCGCATGATCGGCGCTGTGCTGCTGGGCAACACCTTCATCAACATCCTGGCGTCCTCGCTCACCACCTCGGTGCTGGAAAGCTATTTGGGCAATCACAGCGCCGTGTGGGTGACGACCGCCCTGATGACGGTGATCATCCTGGTCTTTGTCGAGGTATTGCCCAAGACGCTGGCGATCGCCCGGACCGACTCGGTGGCGCTGTCACTGGCGCTGCCGTTGCTGGGCGTGGTGCAACTGCTGGCGCCGGTGATCGGCGCGGTGCAGTGGCTGGTCTGGCAGGTGTTGTCGCTGTTCGGGGTACGGCAGGGCGCGACCGAGACGGCGGCGGTTTCCGCCGACGCCGCGCATGAGGAAATTCGCGGCGCGGTGGCGCTGCACCACCAGTAAGGCAATGTCGAACGCGGTCATCGCGACATGATCGGCGGCATCCTCGACCTGTGCGAACTGAAGGTGGGCGACGTCATGATCCACCGCAGGCAGATGACCGCGCTGGACCTGGACCGCCCGGCGGCGGAGATCGTCGCGGCAGTGACCGAGAACGAGCATACCCGCATCCCGATGTGGCGCGGGGAGCCCGATGATATTGTCGGCGTGCTCAATTCCAAGCGCCTGGCGCAGGCATTGCTGCTGCACAAGGGCGACATCGACGCCATCGACATGGAAAGCCTGGTCACGGCGCCCTGGTTCGTGCCCGATACCACCACGCTTGAAGAACAGCTTGAGGCCTTCCGCGAAAAGCACAGCCGCCTCGCCATGGTGGTGGACGAATATGGCACGCTGCAGGGGCTGGTGACGGTAGAGGACATCCTGGCCGAGATCTTCGGCGAGTTGCCGGACGAGCATCCGAATCCTGGCCGCCCCGATGTGCGCCAGCGGCCCGATGGCTCTTACCTGGTGGACGGCACCGTGCCGGTGCGCGAGCTGAACCGCGAATATGAGTGGAACCTGCCCGATGATGGCGCCACCACCATCGCCGGGCTGGTGATCGAGGAGACCGGCACCATTCCCGATGCAGGCCAGCGCTTCGCCTTTTTCGGCTTCAAGTTCGAAATCCTGCGCCGCCAGCGGAATCAAATTACCGCGCTGAAGGTGACGCCTCCCGCTGCATCAACGCAGGATTCTAGTTCGTAGCGGCTTCGTCCGGCGTCTGCAGCTTCAGCGACAGTGCGTGCACGGTGCCGCGCAGTTCCTCCGCCAGCACGGCATGGACGCGGCGCTGGCGCTCCACGCGGCTGACACCCGCAAAGGCATCCGTCACCATGCGGACATGGAAGTGTGTTTCGCCGATACCGCCATCGGGCCGCACCGCGCCAGCATGGCCCGCGTGACGGGCACTTTCATCGGTCACATCGAGCGTGGAGGGGGTGAAAGCTGCGGTCAATTTCCGCTGGATGGCGTCTGCTGCGCGCATGCGGGCAAGGGTCATCATGCGACAGGTCAAAGTCAAGAAATTCCTTTTCTTGTTTTTAAGGCGCGCGACCCCATAATTGCAAAATGGCCGAGGCCCGTCCCCGATTCAAATCCGATATCCGCATCAAGTCTGGCAAGGGCGCCGCTGCCGCGCCCAAGCCGGAGGAGCGTCTGTGCGAGGCCAAGGGCTGTGTTGGCCCCGGCAATTGCCGCGTGCCGAAGTCGCCGCAGCACATGGACGAGTATCTCTGGTACTGCGCCGCCCATGCCCGCGCCCACAACGAGAACTGGGACTTCTTCAAGGGCATGGACAATAGCGAGATCCAGAAGTTCCGCGAGGACGCGCTGACCGGTCACCGCCCGACCTGGCAACTGGGCAAGCGCGCCGCCAAGGCCCGGACCGGCAGGCGGACGCAGAACCCGCTTCATGACAGCCATGCGTTGTTCGATGAGGATGGCAATGAAGCGCCCGGCGGACCGCGCCGTCCGGAACGGCACCTGACCCGCCTGCAGATCATGGCGTTCGACACCCTGCAGCTGGCGCACAACGCCACCTTGATCGAGATCAAGTCGCGGTATAAGGAACTTGTGAAACGGTTTCACCCCGACGCAAATGGCGGCGACCGGGGCGCCGAAGAGCGTCTGAAGCAGGTTATCAAGGCCTATGGCGTGTTGCGCCAGTCTGGCCTGGTCTAGACGGCCCTCGCCGCCCCTTCCCGCACGAGAACAGTCATGACCACGCCCGAGACTCTCAATCCGTCCATGCTGCCCGACACCCAGGTGGACGCGGCAAAGCTTTTCGGCATCAAGACCGGCATGAAGGTGCCAGCCTTCTCCAAGCGGGCAGAGCATGTGCCGGAGATCGATCCGGCCTACCGCTTCGACCGCGAAACCACGCTGGCGATCCTGGCCGGCTTCGCCTTCAACCGCCGCGTCATGGTCCAGGGCTATCACGGCACCGGCAAGTCGACGCATATCGAACAGGTGGCGGCGCGCCTCAACTGGCCCTGCATCCGCATCAACCTGGACAGCCATGTCAGCCGCATCGACCTGATCGGCAAGGACGCCATCGTGCTGAAGGACGGCAAGCAGATCACCGAATTCCGCGAAGGCCTGCTGCCCTGGGCGCTGCAGCACCCCGTGGCGCTGGTGTTCGACGAATATGACGCCGGCCGCCCCGACGTGATGTTCGTGATCCAGCGTGTGCTGGAGGCATCGGGCCGCCTCACCCTGCTCGACCAGAACAAGGTGATCCAGCCGCATCCGGCGTTCCGCCTGTTCTCGACCACCAATACGATCGGCCTGGGCGATACCACCGGGCTCTATCACGGCACGCAGCAGATCAACCAGGGCCAGATGGACCGCTGGAGCATCGTCACGACGCTGAACTACCTGACGCATGACGCCGAGGAAGAGATCGTCTCCGCCAAGGTGCCCGGCTATGACCGCAAGACCATCTCCGCCATGGTCCGCGTCGCCGACATGACCCGCAACGCCTTCAAGGCGGGCGACCTGTCCACCGTGATGAGTCCGCGTACCGTCATCACCTGGGCGCAGAACGCGGAAATCTTCGGCGATATCGGCTTTGCCTTCCGCCTGTCATTCCTCAACAAGTGCGACGAGCTGGAACGCGCCAGCGTGGCCGAGTTCTACCAGCGCAGCTTCGGCGAGGAGCTGCCGGAGAGTGCGGCGAAGGTGCTTGTGGCTTAATTTAAATGTCATGGCCCGCGAATGCGGGCCACCCAGGTGGCGTCTGCGCCGGACTCTCAGGCATCGCGTTATCCCACCTGGATGGCCCACTCTACTGTGGGCCATGACAAGTTGGGATCGAAGTGTCTAAACCTGAATCCCCCGTCGAACCTTTCAAGCGGGCCGTCGCAACGGCGGTTCGCAGCCTCGCGGGCGAACCGGAACTGGAAGTCGCTTTCTCCTCCGAACCGGCGCAGCTCAAGGGCCTGAAGGCGCGCCTCACCGCCCCCAGCCGCACCCTGCCGCCGGGCGAAGTGGCCCTGGTGCGTGGCCAGGGCGACGCCTATGCCCTGCGCCGGGCCTATCACCAGGACAAGATTCACGACCACTTCCGGCCGCAATCACCGGAAGGCGCGGCCGTGTTCGAAGCCGCTGAGCAGGCGCGCGTCGAAGCCATCGGCGCGCTGGCCATGAAGGGCGTCGCCGCCAACCTCGCCGCCGGGCTGGAACAGCGCATGCTGTCCAAAGGCCTGGCCCGCGTCCAGAACCGCGAAGAAGCGCCACTACCCGAAGTGATGGGCCTGCTGGTACGCGAAGCCCTGACCGGCGAGAAACCGCCCGCCGCCGCCGCCAAGGCGGTGGAGTTGTGGCGTCCCTACGTCGAAGGCCGTGCCGGCAAGGACCTGGCGAAGCTGCAGGACGCGCTGCGCGACCAGGCGGCCTTCGCCAAGCTCACCCGCACCATCCTGCGCGACCTGTCGATGGGCGACGACACCGACAGCGACCAGACCAGCGATGACGAAGCCGAAGGCGATGACGGCAAGAGCGATCAGGGCGAACAGGACCAGGACACGGCCGAGCAGGCCGAAAGCGCCGCCAGCGATTTCGAGCAGTCCGAAGGCGAGGAAGGCCAGGAGGCCGAAGGCGATATCCAGAGCGAGCAGCAGGACGATCTTACCGACGCCACCGAGCCGGAGGATGGCACCAAGCCGCATCGCCACGATTCGCCCTTCGCGCATCAGGATGACTGGGGCTACAAGATCTTCACCACCCAGCATGACGAGGAGATCGGCGCTGCCGATCTGTGCGAGTCCGAGGAACTGGCGCGACTGCGTGGCTTCCTCGACCAGCAACTGGCGGCGATGCAGGGCGTGGTCTCGCGCCTGGCCAACAAGCTTCAACGATTGTTGATGGCGCAGCAGAACCGGCACTGGGAGTTCGATCTCGAGGAAGGCCTGCTCGACGCCTCGCGCCTGACGCGCATCGTGATTGACCCGATGTATGCGCTCTCCTTCAAGCATGAAAAGGGCACCGAGTTTCGCGACACGGTGGTGACACTGCTGCTGGACAATTCCGGCTCGATGCGCGGCCGCCCGATCATGGTGGCGGCGATGTGCGCCGACATTCTGGGCCGCACGCTGGAGCGGGTCGGCGTCAAGACGGAAATCCTTGGCTTCACCACCCGCGCCTGGAAGGGCGGACAGGCGCGCGAGGCGTGGCTGGCGGCCGGCAAGCCGCCCGCGCCCGGGCGCCTCAATGACCTGCGCCACATCGTCTACAAGGCCGCCGACGAACCCTGGCGGCGGGCCAAGAAGAATCTGGGCCTGATGATGCGCGAAGGCCTGCTGAAGGAGAATATCGACGGTGAGGCGTTGACCTGGGCGCACAACCGCCTGATCGGCCGGCCCGAACAGCGCAAGATCCTGATGGTGATTTCCGATGGCGCGCCGGTGGATGATTCAACCCTGTCGGTGAATGCCGGGAATTATCTGGAAAAGCATCTGCGCCAGGTCATTTCCGAGATCGAGAACAAGTCGAGCGTCGAACTCACCGCCATCGGCATCGGTCATGACGTGACGCGCTATTACCAGAAGGCCGTCACCATCGTGGATGCCGAACAGCTTGGCGGCGCGATGACGACGCAGCTGACCTCGCTGTTCGAGGAAGACGCGCGGCGCGGACGCGGACGGCGTTAGTAGTCGTTCATGCCACTCATCGGCTTCATCGCCGGGCGCAGCAGGAAATATGGCAACATCAGCGCCAGACTCACGCCCAGGAACAGGGCGAAGTGCGTCAGCGCCTCCCAGCCCAGTTGTCCGAAGGCGAGCGAGTAATAGAGCCCGCTGAAGACGAAGCAGGCTGCCACCGAACCGGCCAGCGGCGCGGTCCACCAGCGTGGGCCGCGCGCGGCATCAAAGAAGACGATGCCGACGAAATTCGCCACCTCAAAGATCAGGAAGAAGGCGCTGACGGCGCGCAGCGACAGCGACGCCAGATCGGGTAGCCAGTTGCGGATGTCGCCGGGGTTGATCGCGGCCAGCAGCAGCGCCAGCACCAGCCCGGCAACCAGATTGCCAAAGGCGTAAGCCGGGCCGAAGCGGCAATTGGTGAGATGGATCACCACCCAGCAGCCCGGCAGGATGAGATCACTGATGGTGAGTAACTGGCCTTGCGCAAAGCCCGGCAGCCAAGCCTGCGGCAGCGGCGCGTCGGCATAGAGATAGATCGTCAGCAGCAGGGTGAAGAGCAGCAGCACTGGCATCGCCAGCCTTGCGGCGATGCGGGCATAGGCCAGCCCGCGGGTATAGGACGTCTCTTCTTCCGGACCGCCATAGGCGCGCGTACGGGGCGGCCAGACCGCGTCGTCCTCATACGGCAGCCGGTAGGGCCCGGGCGCATACGCCCGCACCGGCCCCGAAATGGCACCCTCTTCGAGCTTGGTGACCCGCATAACGCCCCTTTGCGTCCGCAATCGTCCGATTGCGGCACAGCCAGAAAGAATTCGAGGCACACCTCGCAAGAGGAGTGCCTCGAATTGGCGTTAAGCTAAACGTGAACTCAGGCGGCCTTGTCAGCGGCCTTCTTGGCGATGGCGCGCTTCAGGCGCAGGGCCTTGGGCGACAGCACGCCGTCCTTGGCCTTGAGGATATAGGGGTCGAGGCCACCATTGCGGTCGACCGAACGCAGCGCGTTCATGGAGATCTTCAGCTTGTAGCTGTTGCCCAGCAATTCGCTCGCCAGGGCGATGATCTGCAGATTCGGGCGGTAGATCCGCTTGGTCTTGTTGTTGGCGTGGCTCACCAGGTTACCCACCAGGGTGCCTTTTCCGGTCAATTCGCAACGGCGCGACATGGCTCGATCTCACTAAAAATTCGGGATTCGGGCTGGAATCCCAGCTCGAAAGGGGGCTCTCTTAGCCAGCCCTCCCTGCCCGGTCAAGGGTTTGAGGGTTTGTGGCGCCCCATTTGGGCCATTATAGTCGAACATCCTGTTCTGGCTCAAAAAACCACGGAACCTGCCCATGACGCTTCAGCGCCTTGTTCTGGCTGCCGCCCTTGTTGCCTCCGCCACCATCCCCGCCGCCGCCCAGGGTGGTGCCGCCGGGGCGCAGGCGGCCCAGGCCCCCGATTCCCGGCTGGAGCTGGCGCTGACCCTGTTCGCGGGCGGCGTCACCATGGGCAAGGTGGACATGGATGCCGTGGTCCGCGGCGACGAATACCGCGTCGTCTCGCACCTGCAGACCGACGGCGTCGCCAATGCCTTCTGGAAGGCCACCATCCAGGCCACTTCCTCCGGCAAGCTCGCGGGCAAGACCCTGACCCCTGCCCTGTATGACAGCTTCACCATCCGCCGCGATGGTACCAAGCAGCAGGTGTCGCTGACTTATGGCAACGCCATGCCCAGGCTGTTCGCCGAGCCCGCCTATGACACGGCGCAATGGCCGGTGAAGCCGGAAGACCAGCGCAATACCTTTGATCCGCTCACTGCCGTGATGTCGATCGTATCGGGCTCGTTGGCACAGGCCGGCAATCCCTGCGGCCTCACCGCGCCGGTGTTCGACGGCCGCCGCCGATACAATGTCGAGATCAAGAAGGTCCGTGACATCGACATCAAGCTCGACAATGGCCAGTTCCAGGGCAAGGGCATGCTCTGCCAGCTCAAGTATGTGCAGGTCGCTGGCTTCCGCCCCACCGTGCTGCGCGACAAGGACAGGTACCCGCTCATCAATGTCTGGATGACCACGGTGAAGGGCGGCACGCGGGAATACACCGTGCCGGTCCGGGTCTGGGCCGAGACCAGCTATGGCGTCATCGCCGCCGTCGCCACCAGCCTGAAGGTCGATGGCACCGCCCGCCGCTCCTGAAATTCCTTCCGTTTACGGATTATCGGCCCACCACCCGGGATGGAGGCTATGGATTCGCCTACCCACCAGATGTGGTGGTTAACGCCCGGCCGATGACTCCTAAATGTATGAGAACAAAGGCAGATATTTTTTTGGTTAGCGATTCGGGCCATGTTTGTTCCAGTATGGTTCTTATCGTTCACCATCCATCGACAGCAAGGCCTTGATCCTGCAAAATTAACCCGGCCTGCGCGCGCTTTTGCTTGCGGGCCGGTGTGCAAAACCCCAATTCTCGGCCCATGTCCGCACACGCCCAGCCCCCCGCCAAAGTCACCGCCGTTCTGGGCCCCACCAACACCGGCAAGACCCATTTCGCCATCGAGCGGATGCTGGCGCATCGTTCCGGCATGATCGGCCTGCCGCTGCGGCTGCTGGCGCGCGAAGTCTATGACCGCATCGTTCGCCTGAAGGGCCCTAACGAAATCGCGCTGGTCACCGGCGAGGAAAAAATCATCCCGAAGGCGCCGCGCTGGTGGGTCTGCACCGTCGAGGCAATGCCGCTGGATATCCGCGTCGCCTGCCTTGTCATCGACGAGATCCAGCTTTGCGCCGATCCCGAACGCGGCCATGTCTTCACCGACCGGCTGCTGCATGCGCGCGGCGAGGACGAGACACTGCTGCTGGGCAGTGAAAGCATGCGCGGCCTGATCCAGAAATTCGTCCCGAAGACATGGTTCGAGACGCGGCCGCGCTTTTCCGATCTCGCCTATGCCGGGGCCAAGAAGCTCACCCGCCTGCCCCGCCGCAGCGCCATTGTCGGCTTCTCGGCCGAGGAAGTATATTCCATCGCCGACATCATCCGCCGCCAGCGCGGCGGCGCCGCAGTGGTGCTGGGCGCGCTGTCGCCCCGCACCCGCAATGCACAGGTGGCATTGTACCAGTCCGGAGAGGTCGATTTCCTCGTCGCCACCGACGCCATCGGCATGGGCCTGAACATGGATGTGGACCATGTCGCCTTTGCCGGGCGCGAGAAGTTCGACGGCCAGCGCGCCCGCGCCCTGCGCACCGACGAGATCGGCCAGATCGCGGGCCGCGCCGGGCGCTGGAAGAATGACGGCACCTTCGGCGTCACCGGCGATTGTGAACCCCTGGACGAGGAAACCATCAATCGCGTCGAGACCCATCGCTACGATCCGGTGCGCGTGGCGCAGTGGCGCAATGCGGCGCTCGACTTTGCCAGCGTGCCGCGCCTGATCGCGAGCCTGGAAACACCGCCGCCGGAAAAGGGCTTAGGGAGAGCCCGCCCCGCCAGCGATCTCGTCGCGCTGAAGGCGCTGTCGGAAGATGAAGAGTTATTGGCAAAGCTCGCGACGCGGCAGGAGATCGCACGCTTTTGGGAAATCTGCCAGTTGCCCGACTTCCGCAAGCTCTCCACCGACGAGCATGTAAAGCTGGTAAAGAGCTTCGCCCTGTTCCTGGCAAATGGCGGCGTCATTCCCGATGACTGGATGGCGCGGCAGGTGGCGCGGCTGGATGAAAGCCTGGGCGATGTCGCCTCGCTGTCGGGCTGCCTGGCGCATGTGCGCACCCTCACCTATGCCAGCAACCGTCCCGGCTGGACGCAGGATAGCGCACACTGGCAGGGTGTTACGCGCGCCGTCGAAGACCGGCTTTCCGACGCGCTGCATGAATGCCTGACCCAGCGCTTTATCGACCGGCGCACCTCCATCCTGATGAAGACGCTGCGCGAGGAGGATTTTGCCACGCTGACGCTGGACGAAAGCGGTACGGTTTCGGTCGGCGGCGAAAGCATCGGGCGGCTGGACGGTCTTTCCTTTACGCCGGACCCGCGCGCCAAAGGCATTCATGGCCGCACCCTGCGCGCCGCCGCTTTCAAGGGGCTGGAGAATGAACTGGCGCAGCGCACGGCGAAGCTGCTGGCCGCCGAAGACAAGGACATCACGCTCAGCGAGCATGGCAAGCTGTGGTGGGACGGCGCCATGATCGGCATGATGACCAAGGGTCCTGCGCCGCTCAGCCCCCGCGTGACACTGGTGGCCGATGCGCCCGCGCCCGCCATCGAGACAAAACTGCAAAAATGGCTCGAGGCGCGCATCGCGACGCGCCTGACGCCGCTGCTGGCGCTGGCGCGTGACGCCGACAGCAAAAGCGAACTGACCGGCCATGACTTGAAAGGCTTGGCGCGCGGCGTGGCGCACCTGCTGGCGCAGAATTTCGGCGTCGTGCTGAAGCAGGACCTGGCGCTGCCCGAAAAGCTCGGCCCCATCCTGCGCGCGCTTCGCCCCTATGGTGTCTGGTTCGGCCGGCGCGATGTCTACCTGCCCAAGCTGCTGCGGCCCGACGCGGCTGGGCTGGCAGCGCTGTTGTGGAATGTCTGGCATGACGCGGCGCCTTTCCACGCCCCGCCAGCGCCAGGCCTGACGTCGTTTCCGGCGGAACGCACAAGCCCCAAGCCCTTTCTGCGCGCGGCGGGCTTCGAAGTGATCGCGGAGCGCGCCATCCGCCTCGACATGCTGGAGCGGCTGGAGGACGAACTGGAAAAGGCTCTCGCCTCCGGTGCGGAAGCCGAGACGCTGCTCACCCGCATCGTTTCCTTCCTGGGCTGCAGCAAGGAGGAAGCGGCTGCCGTGCTGGCCGCACTGGGCTGGAAGCAGGCAGACGTAAAGGATGCTGCGCCGGTGTGGCGCAAGACGCCGCCGAAGCGCGACAAGCCGGTGCCACGCGAGGTCCCCATCGATCCCAACTCGCCCTTTGCGAGACTGGCCGTGCTGAAGAACCGGTGACGGAAACCAGGCTCGACAAGTGGCTGTTCCATGCCCGCTTCTGCCGGACGCGCGCGACGGCACAGGCCGTGATCGAGAAGGGCAAGGTCCGGATCAACGGCGCGCGGGTGCACAAGCCCGGGCATGTGGTGCGGCCAGGCGCTGTCTTGACCCTGGCCCTGGGTGACAGCGTGCGGGTGGTCAGGGTGCTGGCGCTGGCGACACGACGGGGTGGCGCCGGGAAAGCCCACCTGCTCTATGAGCCACTGGAGTAATTGCGAACCGTTCTCATCCCGGCTGCAAAGCTGCCGCGACTGCGAAGGACTTGCCTCCGGAACCGGCGCGCCTTAATCACAGCTCCGTCTTAATTTTGAGCGCGCGGCCGGACGGGTAACCGCAAGGGCGCTTTTCCTGGCCACGCACCTGCCGACCGTTGGAGCCTGCCTGCCATGACCTATGTCGTCACCGAAGCCTGCATCAAGTGCAAGTTCATGGACTGCGTCGAGGTCTGCCCCGTGGATTGCTTCTACGAGGGCGAGAACATGCTGGTCATCAACCCGGACGAATGCATCGATTGCGGCGTCTGCGAGCCGGAATGCCCGCCGGAAGCCATCAAGGCCGATACCGAGTCGGGCCTGGAAAAGTGGCTGTCGGTGAATGCCGAATATTCCCGCACCTGGCCCAACATCGCCACCAAGGGCGAACCCCCTGCAGACGCCAAGGACATGCAGGGCGTGCCGGACAAGTTCGAGAAATTCTTCAATCCCGAGCCCGGCCAGGGCTCCTGATCCGACCCCACGATCCGGCATTGCAGGCCATGCGCCATGCGCAGGGCCGCCATCATGTTGTGCAAGACAACATCTCAAGGGGTTGAATTTGCGGCCTTATTGCTCGTTTCTAAAATAAACCGCAATTTCAATAGTTTGGCGGTTTTTTCTTCCGTACCCTGTAAATTTGTGATAGGGTCTCATCATCAAAATCGCCTTGAAGCCTCACCGCTGCTCCCCTGCGGGCTGTGCTTCTTTTCGCATAACCAGGATGTGAAATGACCGCTGCCAAAACTGCCGCCAAGCCGACTGCCGCTGCTGCCCCCGCTCCGGCCAAGAAGGTCGCGGCCAACTCCAACAAGAAGCATGAGTTCAAGCCCAACGATCATGTCGTCTATCCGACCCACGGCGTCGGCAAGGTCTCAGGCGTCATCGAGCAGGAAGTCGCCGGCTTCAAGCTGGAGCTGTTCATCATCGAGTTCGAGAAGGACAAGATGACCCTGCGCGTGCCCGTCAACAAGGCCAAGACCGTCGGCATGCGCAAGCTGTCCTCACCGGAGATCGTCGGCAACGCCCTCAACACCCTCAAGGGCCGCGCCCGTATCAAGCGCACCATGTGGTCGCGCCGCGCCCAGGAATACGAAGCAAAGATCGACTCGGGCGACCTGGTCTCGATCGCCGAGGTGGTGCGTGACCTGCACCGTGCCGGCGGCCAGCCGGAGCAGTCCTATTCCGAGCGTCAGCTGTATGAAAAGGCCCTGGCCCGCATGGCCCGCGAAGTCGCCGCCGTCGAAAAGACCGACGAGCCGACTGCGGTGAAGCGCGTCGAAGGCATGCTGGTCAAGAAGGCTGCCTAGTAAACAAGTTCGCGATCCCTCTATCGCAAAGGGAAGAGCCCCGGAGAGATCCGGGGCTTTTTCTATTCCGGCAGCATGCCTCAGGGCAGGATTTCAATTTGCGCCGGGTTGGAAAGGCTGACCTGTGGCCGCCCGCCCATATCCTGCACCACGCCGCGCACGCGGACCGTGCGGCCTTCCAGCGAAACCGGATCGGTACGGCGGAAATTGCGCCGGTCTTCGCCCGCCACCACGGACAGCAGGCCGCTGCGGCCATCGGTGCCGAAATCCAGCAGCAAGCGGCCATCACGTTCCACCACACGGCTGACGCGGCCCTCGATGAGCTGGAAGCTGCCGACATCGGAACGCCAGTCGTCGCGGTTGCCGCGCACGCGATAGGCGGCATTGGCCCAGATGCCGCGCCGCGCCGCCCGGGCCACCGCCTCGAAGCGATAGAGATCGGCGGTACATTCCTCGCGGTCGGAGACAATCGCCACCCGCGCCAGGCCCTGCTCCAGCAAGGCCTGCTGCAGCCACATGGTCTCGGTGAAGCCCTGCACCCGCACCCGGTCATAGCGATCCTGCTTGGGCGGCACCGCTGCGCCCGTCACCAGCCCATCACGCGCCAGCGCCAGCAGCGTCGCCCGGGCTTGGTCCACCAGGGTGCGCGGCGCCTTGTCGGCCGCCAGCGGCAGGCGGATGCCTTCCAGCAGCAGCGCCCGGCCATCCGACAGGATCAGGGCGCCGTTCTGTTCCACCCGCACAATGCGGGCGCGCGCAATTTCAGTGGGGCCAGCGCAGACCGGGATCGAAGCCGCATGGGCAGGCCATACGGCCAAAATCATGCCGCAACTCGCATACATCCAGCTCAGGTTTCTACGGATTGTTTCTCCATGCCTGCCGCACAGGCGCCGGTCAAACAAAGTTTGGCAAGCCTACCCCCTAGAGTTAACGCACGATGCCCCGGAAAGCTGACAGCAAGGCTCATGGGCGCTAAAGAGGGCACATGGAAGCCTTGGCTGACCGCACCCACCCTGCGAACCCCGACGGCATTGCCGAAGCGGTGCGTCTTCTGGCACGCGGGCGGCTGGTCGCCTTCGCCACCGAGACGGTCTATGGCCTGGGCGCGGACGCCACCAATGGCGAAGCCGTGGCCGCAATTTTCATCGCCAAGGGCCGCCCCCGTTTCAACCCCCTGATCGTGCACGTGGCGGATACGGATGCCGCGCGGCGTCAGGGCGTCTTCCATCCCCTGGCCGAGAAGCTGGCTGCCGCCTTCTGGCCCGGCGCGCTGACGCTGGTGCTGCCGCGCCGTGCCGACGCCACCGTTTCGCTACTGGTGAGCGCGGGGCTGGACAGCGTCGCCTTGCGCGTGCCGTCGCATCCCGCAGCGCAGGCGCTGCTGCAGGCAACGGGGCGCCCGCTCGCAGCGCCGTCGGCCAACAGCAGCGGCCGCATCACCGCCACCAGCGCTGCCCATGTGGCGCAGGAGCTGGGCGGCAAGGTCGATCTCATTCTTGATGGCGGCGCGACACCGCTGGGACTGGAAAGCACAGTGATTGGATTTGATGGCGAGCAAGCAGTGCTGTTGCGCCCTGGCGCGATTGCCCGCGATGCGATTGAGCGCATCACCGGGCCACTGGCGACTGCGAGCGGCACGATCCAGTCGCCCGGTCAATTGGAAAGCCATTACGCGCCCCAGGCGCGGCTGCGCCTCAACGCGGCAAAGGCAGAGCCGGGCGAAGCCCTGCTGGGTTTCGGCGATGTGGCGGAAGCCTGGCTGAATCTCAGCCGTCGTGGCGATCTTCAGGAAGCGGCGGCGAATCTTTTTTCCATGCTGCGCGACATGGACGATCAGGTCAGCGCCATCGCCGTCTCGCCCATTCCTGAAACCGGTCTTGGCGAAGCGATTAATGACCGCCTCCGGCGGGCGGCCGCACCACGATGACAGCATTTGACAGGTTGAAGTCGGTGGCGGGGCCTAACGGCTTTAGCGAAGACACCGCCGAGATTGCGCCGCACCTCACCGAATGGCGCGGCAAGTATCAGGGCCAGTCGCCGCTGCTGCTCAAGCCCGCCCACGCAGCGGAGGTTTCGGCGCTGCTCGCCATCTGTCACGAGAGCGATACCAAGATTGTGCCGCAGGGTGGCAATACCGGGCTGGTGGGCGGCCAGATTCCCTTTCACGGCGAAGTGCTGCTTTCGACCAGGCGGCTGAACAGGATACGCGCCATCGATCCGGTCGGCATGACCATGATCGCGGAAGCGGGCGTGACACTGGCCGAAGTGCAGCATGCCGCCGACGCGGCGGGCCTGTTCTTTCCGCTCAGCCTGGCCTCGGAAGGCAGTTGTACCATCGGCGGCAATGCCGCGACCAATGCCGGTGGCACCCATGTCATCCGTTACGGCATGACACGGTCGCTGGTGCTGGGATTGGAAGTGGTGCTGGCCGATGGCCGCATCCTCGACCTGTTGCGACTGCTGCCCAAGGACAATACCGGATACGACCTCAAGCAGCTTTTCATCGGCGCGGAAGGCACGCTGGGCGTCATCACCGCCGTGGCGTTGAAACTGTTTCCCAAGCCACGCAGCCACGCCGTCGCCTTGGCGGCGGTGGCAAGCCCCGCCGCCGCCCTGATGCTGCTGACGCGGATGCAGGAAAAGACCGGCGGCCTGGTCTCGGCCTTCGAACTGATCTCGCGAACCGCACTGGAACTGGTGCTGGCGCACATCCCCGACACGCGCGACCCACTGGCTGCGGCATCGCCCTGGTATGTGCTGGTGGAAGCGACGGCGGGCGAAGGCGTAGACCTGAACGCGCTGTTTGAGGATGGGCTCTCCATCGCTGCCGATGCCGCCATCGCCGCCAGCGAGGCGCAGGCCGCCGCGCTGTGGCGGTTGCGCGAAAGCATCTCCGAAGCGCAGAAGCGCGAAGGTGCCTCGATCAAGCACGACATCGCTGTGCCGGTGGCGCTGGTGCCGGACTTTGTCGCCCGCGCCATACCCGAAGTGCTCAAGCTGGCGAGCGGGGCGCGGCCGGTCACATTCGGCCATCTGGGCGACGGCAACCTGCATTTCAATTTCCAGTCACCGCGCGGGGGGGACGACAAGGTGTTCCTGGCGCTGTGGGAAGAGATGCAACTGGTCGTCCACGACATCGTGCGCGACTTTGGCGGCTCGATCAGCGCCGAGCACGGTATCGGCGTGATGAAGCGCGACGCCCTGCCCCGCTACAAGCACCATGACGAACTGGACGCCATGCGGGCCCTGAAGACAGCCTTTGATCCGAAGAACATCCTCAACCCCGGCAAATTGATTCCGCCGGTCTTGAGGCTCTAGATCTCGCGGGCGCGGCCTTCGATGATGATGACACGCTCCGCCGGATAGGCGGCCAGCGCCAGCACCAGCGCCACGATCCAGCCGATCACCGTCCAGCCCAGGAAGAAGTTGATCGCTGCCACGCCCAACGCCGACGGTGTCCGGCGCACGATGGCGACCAGCGTCGGCAGCCAGTACATCACGAACAGAACGGTGATGAAGCCCAGCATTTCCTCAAATCCCCTGCCGGAATGGCATTGGCCATAATATTGGCTCAGCTACCTTGCTTTGCAAGAGAGCGGGCAAAATAAATTGCGTCAGGCGGCCTCAGAAACCACGGGTTCTATGGTCTGGGTATCCACCGGACCCGCCCCGGCATTGGACTGGGCGCTGATTGAGGCGGTGAGGAAGGTTGCGGCATAGGGAAGGCTCTGCACCCCCAGCATCACCATCCACAGCGTCACCGCCGGGTCCTGCAGGCCACGGTCGAACAGCATGGAGAACATCGCCAGCAGCAGCAGCGCCAGCAGCGTTGTTTCCTGCCACACCACGCGCAGCACCTGGCTGAAGCGGGCGCTGTCCGCGCATTTGGGCGTGCGCAGGAACGGCGCGCCGGAGGTCAGCAGACCCGCCCACATCGCCTTGCCCACGGTGTGGGTCAGCGCCAGCCCCGCGATCGAGGCATAGACCGCGCCCTTCAAACCGGAACGCACCTTGGGCGGATAGAGCACAAGTGTCTTGAACAGCTTGGTGGCGAACAATGCCATCGCAGCCGCCGACAGCGCCGGCATCGGCACATCGACATAGGACGGGAACACCCACATCGTCAGCGTCCAGCCAATGGCGGTGAGCGCCACCGCCATGCCCAGACCGTCGGAGATCCAGGGCAGCCAGCCGGAGAGGAACTGGTAGCGCTGCGGCCAGCTCAGGCCCGAGCGGCCAAGAAATATGTCGCCCTTGTGCCGCTTGAGCATCTGCATGGCGCCATAGGCCCAGCGATAGCGCTGGGACATGAAAGCTTCCAGCGTGTCGGGCTCCAGCCCCTTGCCCAAGCTTTGCGGGATGTAGACGGCGTCATAGCCGGCCTCGAACAGCTTGAGGCCCAGCTCGGCATCCTCGGTGATGCACCATTCGCTCCAGCCATCCACTTCCGTCAGCGCACTCTTGGCGACGATGGTCATGGTGCCGTGCTGGATGATGGCGTTGTTCTCGTTGCGCTCCACCATGCCGATATGGAAGAAGCCGCGATACTCCTCATAGGCCATCTGCTTGAAGAGGTTTTCGCCGCCATCGCGATAATCCTGCGGCCCCTGCACCAGTGCCACCGACGGATCGGCGAAATGTGGCATGGCGCGGCGCAGCCAGAACGGCTCGACCTGATAATCGCTGTCGATCACCGCGATGTGGGTGGCGCGCGGATCGGTCAGCGCCAGGGCGCGGTTGAGCGCGCCGGCCTTGAAGCCCTTCATCTGCTCGAAATGGAAGAAGCGGAAGCGCGGCGTCTCGGTTTGAGCGTTCAGCAGACGGCAATGCGCCTCCACCGGGCGCCACACCGCCGGATCGGGCGTGTTGTTGTCCAGCAGGATGACTTCGAAATTGTCATAGTCGAGCCGCGCCAGCGCGTTCAGCGTCTCGATCACCATCTGCGCCGGTTCGTTGTAGGTCGGCACATGGATGGAAACGCGGTGGCTCACCTGCGGCACGGCGGCGATGACGGCGCGCTTGTCCATGCGCCACATGCTGGCGGCCAGTTCGATGCCTTCGGTGAAGATGATAGCGCAGGCCAGCAGCAGCAATGGCGACATCGCCACCATCGCGGCGATGTCGATGGAGTCGATGTAATCCAGCGCTGCCGCGTCGAGCAGCGCCAACAGGCCGGTCGAGACCAGCGCGATCAGGCCCGCCATCATCAGATAACCGGTCTGGCGCATGCGCGGCATGCGGCTCAATACCAGCAGGCCCAGCGACAGGCTGAGGAATCCGGCCAGCAGCGCATAACCGCGCCAGGCCGGGAAAGTGCGCAGCAGGCCGGTGAAGGCAAACTTGGGCTCGCCACTGGCGGTGAACAGGCCCCAATAGGCGCCGACCGCGCCTTCCGCGTCGCGCGTCTTCCAGGGCTGGTCGTACGCCTCCATCAGGTAATAGTCCCAGCCCTGCTCCATCGCATGCTGAACGAAGGCGCGCATGAACCAGGCCTCGTTGGCGACGGAGGCCTGGGCGTTGCCGCGCGTGCGCCCCTCGGATGGCCAGCCGGCCTCGCCCACCACGATGGGCTTGTCGGGGAAGGACTGTTCGATGTTGCTGTAGAAATTCTTCGTCGCCTTCAGGCTGCCGGTGATGTCGGTCATCTCCCAATAGGGCAGCAGGTGGATGAACAGCATGTCGACATGCTGGGCGATTTCCGGCGCCAGCAGCCATTGCGACCAGGGCTCGGCGGTGGTGACCTTGATGCGCGCCGGCAGCGCCTCGCGCACGCGCTGGATATAGATGTTGAGCTGGTCGGGCGAGACGTCGCCGCGATACTGGGTCTCGTTGCCGACGATGACGCGGTCCACCGTGCGCCGGTTCGCCATCACGGTGCGGATCGCAAGGTCGATTTCCTTGTCGTTCTCCGCCAGGTCGGGACTGATCCAGATGCCCAGAGACACCGTCATGCCGTAGCGGCGCGCCACCTGTGGCGCCTTGTCCAGCCCGCCGCCGACCGTGTAGGTGCGGATGCGCCCGGTCAGGTGCGAGAGCTGCTGCATATCGCGGTCGATCTGGTCGATCGTGATCGTCTTGAGCTGGCGCTCGGAGAAAAGATGGCTGGGATTATAGGCGATGCCGCGCACCTGCCCGTCCCAGTCCGGCGCGCTCACCGTATAGTCGCGGCTGGCCCAGAACAGCACGCTGGCCCCGACCACCAGCACCAGCGCCAGCGCGATGCGCGACTGACCGCCGCCCAGCGGCAGCCACTGCCGGATCTTCCGCTTGAGGGAAGTCAGCCGGCTCACTGCTGCGGTTCACCCGGCTGGGGCACGTAACCGGGCTCGCCACGCTTGGGCGGCGAGCGGGTCGACAGCAGGCGCATGTCGAAGATCAGCGTCTGGTTGGGCGCGATGGTGCCGCGTCCGCGCGTGCCATAGGCGAGGTTGGACGGGATCACGACCTGCCACTGGTCGCCTTCGCGCATCAGCTGCAGCACCTCGATCCAGCCCTGAACCAGGCCGGAGGTGGTGACGTTGAAGGCGGCGGGCAGGCCCGGCGAGGTGCCGTCGAAGACTTCGCCGTTGATCAGCGTGCCGGTGTAATAGACCTCCACCGAGTCCTGTGCGGACGGATGCTTGCCGAAGCCGTTGCGGATGATCTTGTACTGAAGGCCGCTGGGGCGGCGGATGACGCCGGGCTTGCGCGCATTCTCGGCCAGGAATTTGGCGTTGGCATCGAGGCTGAGGGCCGGGTCCGTGGCGGCGGCAACGGTGGGCGGCGCACCCTGCCCCGGCTGGGGCTGGGCCATAGCGGGGCCCGCCAGGGCCAGCGCTAGAATTCCGGCGAAAATCCGCGACAGGCGCATCGAAAAATCCTTTTGGGCGAGCTTAGACCCCACCCCTGTCGGGGCCATAGCCTGCCCTGCACAGGAACTCCAGTTTTTTGGCGAATTTGTGCCCGTTCAGACCTGGCGGAGCAGGTTCCAGGCCAGATTGGCCAGAACAGCCAGGCCGAAGATGGCCACCAGGAAGCCGCAGGCCCGGTTGATGGCCAGGACCCGGTTTCCGTCGATTCGGGCATGGAACAGGCCGATGATGGTCGTCAGGGCCAGCCACCAGCACGCCGAACCCGCTACCACGCCCAGCACGATGAAGCTGGTGTCGGTGAAATCCCCCGTGCCGCCCGCCAGGCTGCCAAAGCCCGCGAACATGCCGGCGAAGAACAGCAGCGTTGCGGGATTGGTGATGGTCAGGGCGAAGGTGGACGCGACCGCCTTCACCAGCCCGGCGTTGGCGCGGTCTTCCTTGGCCGCGCATTCGCCCGGATCGTCGGGCGGCACACCCGCCTTAACGGCATGCCAGCCCATGACCACCATCATTACGCCGCCGATCAGTTCGATGGCGACGGCGTAACCCTGGATCAGGTGCGCCACCCAGCTGAGGCCAAAACCGGTGATGGCGGCGAAAACGCCATCGCCCAGCGCCCCGCCCACGCCGGAGACGAAGCCGTTCAGCGGGCCGAAGGCGAAAGTGCGCCGGATGCAGATCAGATTCACCGGCCCGATGGGAACCGCCGCGATCAGCCCCATGCCCACGCCCGAAAGGATCAGCCAGAAATAGTCCATGAGCCTCGTACGGCGAAACCGGCGGCAAGCGACCCCAATTCGCCCGACCGGTCAACCTTGACTTTTTTGAACCCCCTCTGCCTTCGCCGGTAACGCGCGTAACCGCGCGGCCGGCTACGGCATCTCCCCCTTTTTGAAGCGCTTCGCGCAAAAAGAGGGAGTGGAACCCGCTTTAGGGCGCAGGAACCAATGTTTCCACGAACCGCGCCGGTTCGCCGGAAGCGGGCGTGACAACGGCGAAATCGCGCATCACGGTGTGGCCGCGCAGGATGGTCGCCACAGGCCAGCCCTTGGTCTTCATGCCATCAAAGGGCGTCCAGCCGCAGCGCGAGGCGATCCAGCTATTGGTGATCTCGCGCGTCAGCGACAGGTCGACGATGGTGAAATCGGCGTCATAACCCTGGGCGATGCGGCCCTTGCCGGCGATGCCGAAGATGCGTTGCGCGCCAGAGGCGGTGAGATCGACGAAGCGTTCCAGCGTCAGGTTGCCCTTGTTGACATGGTCCAGCAGGATCGTCGCCAGGGTCTGCACGCCGGGCATGCCCGACGGCGTACCCGGATATTCCTTGTCCTTCTCCTCGCGTGTATGCGGCGCATGGTCGGACCCGATGACATCAATGACGCCCTGGCGGACCGCATCCCACAGCGCCAGGCGATGGCTCTCGTCGCGGATGGGCGGGTTCATCTGGGCATAGGTGCCAAGGCGTTCATAACATTCCGGTGCCGACAAGGTGAGATGCTGCGGCGTGGTCTCGGCGGTGGCGAATTCCTTGGCGGCGGCCAGCAGCGGAATCTCATCGCCGGTGGTGACATGCAGCACATGCAGACGGCGGCCCGTTTCGCGGGCCAGTCGCAGCACCCGCTCGGTTGACATGCGGGCCGCCTCGGCGTCGCGCCACACCGAATGGGTTTGCGGCTTGCCGGCTTCCGCCAGATGCTTGCGCGCGATCATGCGGTCTTCGTCTTCGGAATGCACGGCGACGCGGCGCTTGCCGGATTTCAGCGCCGCCAGAATGTCGGCTTCCTTCGCCAGCAGCAGCGTGCCGGTGGAGGAACCCAGGAACGCCTTGATGCCACAGACGCCCGGCAGCGCTTCCAGCACCTTCAGCTCTTCGATGTTCTGCGGCGTCGCGCCGGCATAGAAGGCATAGTCGCAATGCGCCCGGCCCTTCGCCCGCGCCAGCTTGTCGTGCACGGCCTGGACATTGGTGGTGGGCGGGTTGGTGTTGGGCATTTCGAAGATGGTGGTGACGCCGCCCAGGATCGCGGCGCGGGTGCCGGTGTCCAGATCTTCCTTGTGCTCGTTGCCGGGCTCGCGGAAATGCACCTGCGTATCCATGACACCGGGCAGCACATGCAGGCCCTTCGCCTCGAATATTTCCGCCGCCTTGGCGCCCGGGAAGCTGCCGATGGCGGCAATGCGCCCGCCAATGACGCCGATGTCGGCCGCGGCGATGCCATTGGGGGTGGCGACGATGCCCCCACGGATCAGAAGGTCAAAAGTCTGGGTCATGAACGCTGGTTAGCCCCGCTTGGCTTTCGGGGCAAGCCGCATTACCTCAGATGCATGGAACCCTGCCGCCTGGAAGACCGCGCCGTCATCAGCCTGACCGGGCCGGAAGCGCGCGCTTTCCTGCAAAACCTCGTCACCAATGATGTGGAAAAGCTGGAACCCGGACGCGGGTTATATGCCGCCCTGCTCAGTCCCCAGGGCAAGATCGGTTTCGATTTCCTGGTCGTGGCAGGCAAAGGCGGGCTGCTGCTGGATGTGGCGGCGGCAACGCGCGAGGCGCTGCTGAAGAAACTGAAAATGTATCGTCTGCGTTCGCCGGTGGAGATCGCCGCGCGCGACGAACTGGGCGTCTATGCGGCGCTGAAGGGCGATGCCGTGCGGCGCGCGGTGCGCTTTATCGATCCGCGTCACCCGCAACTTCCCGCACGCAGCATCGGCGCTGTCGCCGAGATGCCCGCCAACCTGCCGGGTGCGACGGCGTATCATGCGCTGCGGCTGGAACTGGGCGTGCCCGAGGGCGGCGATTTCGGCTTTGAGAAGATTTTCGCCCTGGATGGCGGGCTGGATGAACTGCATGCCGTTTCCTTCGAAAAGGGCTGCTATGTCGGCCAGGAACTGACCGCGCGGATGAAGCACCGCGCCACCAGCCGCAAGCGGCCCCTGCTGCTGCGCGCCGCTGGCGAGCTGCCCGTGCCGGGCACGGCGCTGGCGCAGGATGGCGATATCGGCGAGATCATTGCCGCGCATGGCAGGCAGGGTTTTGCCTCGGTGCGGCTGGACAAGTGGGATGCCGCGAAAGAAGCGCGGGCGGGCGATGTGGCCGTGACATTGGTCAAACCGGACTGGCTCGCATGAAAAAGCGTTGCTGGTGGCCCGGTGAGGACGCGCTCTATCAGAGCTATCATGATGATGAATGGGGCGTGCCGGAATATGATTCCCGCGCGCTTTACGAGAAGCTGGTGCTGGACGGTTTCCAGGCGGGCCTGAGCTGGATCACGATCCTGCGCAAGCGGGAGAATTTCCGCAAAGCCTTCCACCAGTTCGAACCCCAGAAGATCGCCCGCTATGGCGCCAAGGACATCGACCGTCTCTTGCAGAATGACGGCATTGTCCGCAGCCGCGCCAAGATCGAGGCCGCGATCAAGGGCGCGAAACTCTGGCTGGAGATCGAAGATCGCGAGCCCGGCGGCTTTCGCGACCTGATCTGGAAGCATGTTGACGGCAAGCCGGTTACCAACCGCTTCAAGACCCGGGGCGATGTCCCCGCCCAGACGGATATGAGCGTCGGACTGGCAAAGGAACTAAAACAGCGCGGCTTCAATTTCTGCGGCCAGGTGATCGTCTATGCCTTCGCCCAGGCCACCGGTATGGTCAACGATCACCTGACCACCTGTTTCCGCCATGCCGAATGCGCGAAGCAGGGCAAGGCACTGAACCGAATCGTGCACCCAGCCGTATGCCGCCCATGAAGCCCGTCATCCATTGGTTCCGGCAGGACCTGCGCCTTTCCGATAACCCCGCCCTCGTCCATGCGATGAAGTCCGGCCAGCCTGTCATCTGCCTTTATGTGCTGGATGACGAAACGCCGGGCGACTGGGCGATGGGCGGGGCGTCGCGCTGGTGGCTGCATCATTCGCTGGCGGCCCTGGATGCCAGCCTGAGGCAGACGGGCGGCGGGCTGATCCTGCGGCGTGGCGAAGCGGCCAAGAGCATCCAGGACGTCATCCGCGAAACCGGCGCAAACGCCATTGCCTGGAATCGCTGCTACGAGCCCTTTGCCGTCGCGCGTGACAAGGCCCTGAAAGCCGAACTGTCAGCACAGGGCATCGCGGTGGAAAGCTGCAACGGTGCGCTGCTGGCCGAACCATGGGAGATCAAGACCGGCGGCGGCACCCCCTTCAAGGTCTACACGCCATTCTGGAAAGCCTTGCGCGCCCAGATCGAACCGGCCGCGTCGCTACGCGCGCCCGCGAAGATGGCTTTTCATCACGGCGTCAAAAGCGATACTCTCAAGAGCTGGAAGCTGTTGCCGGACAAGCCGGACTGGTCAAAGGGCTTCGACGGGACGCCCGGCGAAAAGGGCGCGCATGATGCGCTGTATGATTTCTTCGATCATATCGGCGGCTATGGCACGGCGCGCGACATTCCAGGTACCGAAGGCACCTCGCGCCTGTCGCCGCACCTGCATTTCGGCGAAATCAGCCCGCGCCAGGTCTGGCATGCGGTGCGCGCCCGCGAAGCATCGCCGGATGGCGAGAAATTCCTGGCCGAAATCGGCTGGCGCGAATTCAACCACCAGCTTCTGTTCCACCACCCGCACCTGCCGACCCACTCCTATGACGAGCGCTTTGCGAAGATGAAGTGGCGGCAGAACGACAAGGACTTCATCGCCTGGACGCGCGGCAGGACCGGCGTGCCCATTGTCGATGCCGGCATGCGCCAGCTCTGGCAGACCGGGTGGATGCACAACCGCGTCCGCATGATCGTGGCATCGTTCCTGATCAAGCATCTGCTGATCGACTGGCGGCACGGACAGCGCTGGTTCTGGGATACGCTGGTCGATGCCGACCTCGCCAACAACGCCGCCAACTGGCAGTGGGTGGCGGGCTCGGGGGCGGATGCCTCGCCCTTCTTTCGCATCTTCAATCCCGTGCTGCAGGGCGGGAAGTTCGATCCTGCCGGGACCTATGTCCGCCGCTTTTGTCCCGAGCTGACGGCAGTGCCGGACAAATTCATCCACAGGCCGTGGGAGGCGCCTGAACCGCCCGCCAACTACCCTGCTCCGATCATGGATTTGGCGGCGGGCCGTGACCGCGCCCTGGCGGCATTCCGGGCGTTGCCGAGCCGCTGAAGGCCCCTTTTGTCCTTGTAGCGGTTCCTGACGGAAAACTGCTTCACACTTTTCCGGGAACCGCTTTAAGTTCCGGAAATGATCCGCCAAGACGTCATCGCCGCCATCGGCAACACCCCCCTGATCCGGCTCAAACGCGCCTCAGAGGCGACTGGCTGCGAAATCCTGGGCAAGGCCGAGTTCCTCAATCCCGGCCAGTCGGTCAAGGACCGCGCCGCCCTGTTCATCATCCAGGATGCGTTGAAGCGGGGCGCGCTCAGGCCCGGCGGCACCATCGTCGAAGGTACCGCCGGCAATACCGGCATCGGCCTGGCAACCGTTGCCAACGCCCTGGGTTTCAAGACGGTGATCGTCATTCCCGACACCCAGTCTCAGGAGAAGAAGGACGCGCTGCGCCTGCTGGGTGCGGAGCTGATCGAGGTTCCTGCCGTCCCCTACAAGGACCCCAACAACTATGTGAAGCTGTCAGGCCGCCTGGCCGAGCAGTTAGCGAAGTCGGAAAATAACGGCGCGATCTGGGCCAACCAGTTCGACAATGTCGCCAATCGCAATGCGCATATCGAAGGTACCGCGCCGGAGATCTGGCGCGACACCGGCGGCCGGATCGACGGCTTCACCTGCGCCGTCGGCACTGGCGGCACACTGGCGGGTGTCGCCATCGGCCTGAAGGACAAGAACAAGGATATCCGCATCGCCGCCGCCGATCCGATGGGCGCGGCGATCTATAGCTGGATCAAGCACGGCACGCTGGAAATGCACGGTTCGTCCATCACCGAGGGCATCGGCCAGAGCCGCGTCACCGGCAACCTGGATGGCGCGCCGATCGACGATGCCTATGAAATTCCCGATGACGAGGCCCTGCCCCTGATCTTCGACCTGCTGATGCATGAAGGCCTGTGCATGGGTGGTTCCGCCGGCATCAATGTCGCGGGCGCGATCCGCATGGCAAAGCAAATGGGCCCCGGGCACACCATCGTCACCGTGCTGTGCGATTACGGCAACCGCTACCAGTCCAAGCTGTTCAATCCCAACTTCCTGCGTGACAAGGGCCTGCCCGTGCCGCCCTGGCTGACGTCGCGGCCCAATCCCCCGTCCGTTCCGTTCGAGAAATGAGCCCGCTGGTTTCCACCGAGTGGCTTGCAGAGCATCTGGGCACGGTGCGGGTGGTGGATGCCTCCTGGTACATGCCGGACGAGAAGCGCGAACCGGCGAAGGAATTCCGCGCCGAACACATTCCCGGCGCGGTGTTCTTCGACATTGACGGCATTTCCGACCCTTCCTCCGGCCTGCCGCACATGATGCCAACACCCGACGCTTTCGCGGCGGCGATGAACGCGCTGGGCCTGTCGGATGGCGATACCATCATCGTCTATGACGGCAGCGGCGTCTTCTCCGCGCCCCGCGCCTGGTGGGCGCTGCGCAGCATGGGCCATGAAAAGGTCTTCGTGCTGAATGGCGGCCTGCCAAAGTGGAAGCGCGAGGGCCGCGCGGTGGCAAGCGGCGCCGAATCTGCGGCGACCGGCAGCTTCCATGCCCGGCCCGTGGCGGCGCTGGCGCGCGACTATGACGCCGTGCTGGCGCACCTGCAGGCCGATGATGCGCAGATCCTCGATGCCCGCTCCAACAGCCGTTTCACGGCGCAGGAAAAGGAACCGCGCGCAGGCCTGAAATCCGGTCACATGCCCGGCGCGGTCAACATTCCCTGGCGCAGCCTGCTCACCCCCGGCAACACGCTGAAGGATGATCACGCCTTGCAGCAATTGTTCGCCGAAAAGGGCGTCGAACTGCGCGCGCCCATCGTCACCACCTGCGGGTCCGGCATTTCGGCCGCCATCGTGATGCTGGCCCTGGAGCAACTCGGCGCCGGCGATGTTGCGCTCTATGACGGCTCCTGGGCCGAATGGGGCGGCCGCGCAGGTGCGCCGGTGAGTACGGGATGAGCGCGGGTACCAAACGCCGCGTTCCCATGACCGTCACCTTCTTCGAGATGACGGCAAAGCCTTCCGCCCTGCCGCCGCCACAGCCGCGCGGCCGCCACGCCATCCTGAAAGCGGAAAATCCCACGCCGCATTTCTATCGCTATCTCTACGACGCAATTGGCGGGCCATATCTCTGGGTGGATCGCAAGAAGCTGACGACCGAAGCGCTGACCCAGATCATTCACGATCCCAGCAACGCGCTCTATGTCCTTTATGTCGAGGGCTGCCCCGCCGGCATGGCCGAAATCGACTTCCGCAAGGAAGGCGCAGCCAACATTGCCTATTTCGGCCTGATGCCGGAATTCATCGGCAAGCGGCTGGGCTATTTCTTCCTCTACCATGCCTGCCAGAATGCCTGGACGCGGCCGATCAGCCGCCTGACCATCAACACCTGTACCCTGGACCACCCCCGGGCGCTGCCGCTCTATCAGCGCATCGGCTTCACCGCATATGCCCGGGAAGAACGCTTTGTTGAGTTGCCCTGAATTGTGCCACAGTCCGTCTTCAATTGAAGGTTCCCCGAGATGAACATTGTCGTCCTGGTCGGCATCATAATCACGATTGCCACCGGCATCCCGGTATACCTGCAGATGCGCAAGCATCCGCGCGGGCTGAAGGTGCTGTTTTTCGCCGAGATGTGGGAGCGGTTCTCTTTCTACGGCATGCGCGGATTGCTGATCTTCTACCTCACCCGCCACTTCCTGCTCGACGACGCCACGGCCAACGGCCAGTACGGCGCCTATACCGCCATGGTCTACCTGCTGCCGCTGATCGGAGGCGCACTGGCCGACCGCTATCTCGGCACCCGCAAGGCCATCGTCTTCGGCGCGGTGTTGCTGGTCTGCGGCCATGGCCTGATGGCGGTGGAAGGAGACCCGGCCCGGCAATTCCTGGTGCATGAGGGGACGCGCTATGAAGTGATTACTGGAGAAATCCCACGCGTGATGGTGAACGGCGCAGTTTACAATTATGCGCCGGGCCGAGATGGCGGCATCGCCATCCAGGAATTGCCTGCCGGTTTGGCGCTGCCGTCCGAACTGCCCCCGGGCAGCTATTCCACGGTGGAAGAACGTGATCCCTTCTTCTTCGCGCTGTTCTATCTCGCGCTTTCCTTCATCATCATGGGCGTGGGATTCCTCAAACCCAACATCTCCACCATCGTCGGCCAGCTTTATGCGCAGGGCGATCCGCGCCGCGATCCCGGTTTCACGCTCTACTATTATGGCATCAACCTGGGCGCCTTCTGGGCCTCGGTACTGTGTGGCCTGCTGGGCGAAAGCGTGGGCTGGTGGGCCGGTTTCGGCCTTGCCGGCGTCGGCATGCTGGCGGGCCTGATCGTCTTCATCATGGGCAAGGCGACACTGGAAGGACATGGCGAGCCGCCTGAGCCCGCCAAGCTGGCGCAGCCCTTGCTGGGACCGCTGTCGCGAGAGCACCTGATCTATATCGGCGGCGTGCTGGGCGTGGCGGTGATGTGGGCTCTGGTGCAGCGGAATGCGGCGGTTGGCATGCTGCTCACGCTGGGTTCGGTCATCGTGCTGGGCTATGTCGGCTGGTATATCGCCACCAAGACCGTTGGCAAGGCGCGCCTCGACATGATCCTGGCGCTGATCCTGATCGCGGGCGCGGTGGTGTTCTTCACCCTGTTCGAGCAGGCTGGTTCTTCGCTCAACCTGTTTGCCGACCGCAACACACAATTGCCCGAAGGATTCAGCGCCGCGCAAACGCAGTCCTTCAATGCGGGCTTCATCCTGCTCTTCGCGCCCATCTTCGCTATCGCCTGGACATGGCTGGCCAAGCGCAACCTCGATCCTGATCCCATCGTGAAGTTCGGCCTGGGCCTGCTCCAGGTCGGCCTGGGATTTCTGGTGCTGGTGTGGGCTGCGGGCACCGCCGATGCAGATTACCGCATGCCACTGGTCTTCCTGGCGCTTGCCTATCTGCTGCACACCACCGGCGAACTCTGCCTCTCGCCGGTGGGACTGTCCGAAATCACCAAGCTGTCCGTTCCGACCCTGGTCTCCACCATGATGGCGATCTGGTTCCTGTCCTCGAGCTGGGCGCAGTATCTGGGCGCCTTCATCGCCGAGCAGGCGGGCACCGAAACCCTGGGCGGCCAGGTGGTGGACCCGTACGCCGCGCTGGAAACCTCGATCGGGGTTTTCAACGCCATTGGCTGGGTCGGTGTCGCCAGCGGCATCTTCTTCTTCCTGCTGAGCGCGCTGCTCAAGCGCCGCACTGCCTGACGCATGGCAAAGTCCGACAAACCCGAAACGCGCGCCGTCAGCCTCGGCCGCAAGAGCGATGAACATCACGGCGTGGTCAACACGCCGGTCTATCGCGCTTCGACCATCCTGTTTCCCGACTATGCCGCGATGAGCGGGCCGGGGCCGGAATACACCTATGGCCGTCGCGGCACCCCGACCACGCGCAGCTTCGAGGACGCGATCAGCGCCCTGGAAGGCGCAGCCCGCACCGTCACGGTGCCGTCGGGACTGAACGCCATCGCCATCGCCATCCTATCGGTCTGCAACGCCGGCGATCACCTGCTGGTGGCCGACAATGCCTATGGCCCGACCCGCACCTTTTGCGACCGCACCCTCAAGCGCCTGGGGATCACGACCAGCTATTACGCGCCCGGCGACGACATCGCGCCGCTGCTGCAGCCGAACACCAAGGCTGTGTTCTGCGAAAGCCCCGGCTCGCTCACCTTCGAGATGCAGGACATCCCGGCGCTGGCGAAAACGGCACACGCGCATGGCGCTTCGGTGCTGATGGACAATACCTGGGCGACGCCGATCTTCTTCCAGCCGCTTCAGCATGGCGTCGACCTCTCGATCCAGGCGGCGACCAAGTATGTCGGCGGCCATGCCGATGTGATGCTGGGATATATCAGCGCCAATGACAGCCATGCGGCGCGGCTGCACCAGACCCACGGCGATATGGGCCTGTATGCCAGCGGCGATGACTGTTTCCTGGGCCTGCGCGGCCTGCGCACCCTGCCGGTGCGGCTGGCGCGGCACCAGGAGACGGGGTTGAAACTGGCGCGCTGGCTGGAGGCCCGTCCCGAGGTCGCCCGCATCCTGCACCCGGCGCTGGAAAGCGATCCCGGCCACGCGCTGTGGAAGCGCGACTTTTCCGGCGCCTGCGGCCTGTTCGGCGTCATCCTCAAACCTGCGCCCGAAAAGGCCGTGGCGGCCTTTGTGGACGGGCTGGCCCATTTCGGGCTGGGCTGGTCCTGGGGCGGGTTTGAAAGTCTGATCGTTCCGGCCCATATCAAGCGCACGGCGCGGTCTTTCACGGCGGAAGGGCCGGTCTTGCGCATCCATGCGGGCCTGGAGGATGCGGACGACCTGATTGCCGATCTCGACCTTGGCCTGGAAAGACTGCGACGCGCATCATGAGCGAGACCCTGAGCCACGACGCCTTCCTCAAGGCCGTGAAATACGACGATAAGGGCCTGGTGCCCACCATCGCCCAGAGCGCCGCCACCGGCGAAGTGCTGATGCTGGCCTGGATGAGCGCCGCGACCCTGGCCCAGACCCTGGCGTCGGGCCGGGTGACCTACTGGTCGCGTTCGCGCCAGTCGGCCTGGACCAAGGGCGAAACCAGCGGCCATCACCAGCACCTGATCTCGGCCTCGGTGGATTGCGATGGCGACACCATCCTGCTCAAGGTCGATCAACTGGGTCCGGCCTGCCACACCGGCGCGCCAAACTGCTTCTTCCGGAAAGCCGAGTGAGGCGTGCATAGCGTCCCATCCGTTATGGCCGTATCGTAACGGCGAGCGCTGATGAATCACCCATGTCCGACCTGAAGCTGCCCTCCCGCGCCGTGCCGGACCCGTCTTCCGGCCTGACCACCAAGTACAGGACTGCGGTGATCGCGGCGGTGGTGGTGACCGGCCTGTATTTCGGCCAGCCCGTGCTGATGCCGCTGGCGCTGGCGGTGCTGGCGTCCTTTGCGCTGTCGCCGCTGCTGGCGCTGCTGCGCCGCCTGCGTTTCGGTCACATCCCGTCGGTGCTGGTCACGATGGTGCTGGCGGTGGTGATCCTGGGCACGGTCGGCCTGTTCATGGGCTCGCAATTCGCGCGCCTGGCCGCGCAACTGCCCAGCTACCAGACCAACCTGACTGCCAAGATCCAGTCGGTGATGGGCAGCGCCGTCAACAATGGCACGCTGGCGCGCCTGCGCCAGACAGCGGACACCATCACCACGCGATCTGGCGAGTAGCCGATCTCGAGCTTCGCGGCGGAATCATTCATCGGATCTTGGTTGCCGGAAATGCGGATAACCATCGTGTAAATGCCATCCAGCATCTTGTCGTTACCGCGGGCGCTCAGATAGCCCTTGTAGGCCTCTCCCCGGTACGAAAGTTGGCAGCCAAGGACCCGGTAAAAGGCATTGTCGATGCCGCGTTGCCCGCCAGGGCTGGTGAACCCGCCGGTGCGCGGATTGTTATCCAGGTCGAAGCCTTCGGCGATGCTTCCCGTGACCTGCTGGAAACCCGGATCCGGAGCGCCGAAAGGATTTATGTAGGTTTCGATGTCGGAGCCAAAGCCGCGATGGGCTAGAGCATCATCCATGAGGGTGATGGGATCGCGACCGGTTTCGCTGACGGGACGGGTCAGCTCATAGACCTCCGCGGCGCTGCGAAACGGCGTAACCAGAATTTTGCGATAATCATTGTCCGGCACGGCGCCCTTGGGGCAATCCGAGCCGGGATCCGTGGTGCCGACCTTGCCGCCATAGTAAAAAGCTGGCTCATAGTTTGCCACCACGAAGCTGCGCACCCAGGGGGCACACCAAGCGGGCGTCGCCGAAAGCAAGACGGCGCAAATCGCAAAAGCAAGCTTCTTCATGCCAATCTCCATCAATTCCGGACAGGACCCGTGACTGAGCGAAGCCCCGTGCGGGGCATGCCCACAGGCCATTGCAGCGGGCCATAATGCGGCGCGGGCTTGCCAAATTCCAGCGCGCCGATATCCGGCGCCCGCCCAGTAAAGCCGTCGGTGATGCCAGGCAGCTCCACGCCCCGGTCAATCGCCGCCGCATCCGGCCTGAGGCTGAAGTCGAAATCCTCGGGATTGTAGAGCCGTGGCGCGGTATTGGTATCGGTAGGTGTCATCTTCACAAAAGCATCCATGCCGAGCGAGATGCTATGGGCATCCTGGCCGCTTCCCTTCTGGTAATCGGCCAGGGTGTCATAGGCTTTGCGCGTACTGCCGCCATTGGCGGCGGTGAAGGGCGGCAAATCCCAGGAAAAATTGCCTGCGACTGGATTGGCGCCAAAGCCATTGTAATCCGACGAGGAATAGCTCGTGAAGCTGCGCGCCTGGAAGACGGGGCGCGGCCATCCATCGCCCAGGATCAGGTTGTTGCGGAGGTGGAAATTGGAAAGCGGGCCCAACGCACCGGCGGAGCCGATGAACGTGTTGTTGTAGATCAGGATTCCCGCAGGATTATCGAGCAGCTTCAGTCCGCCAGACATCACGCTGTTGTAGGAGATGTTGCGGTAGACATAGGCCGGGCCGCCGAAGATAGGCTGCGTGCTGTAAGCGGGTTGCGCGGTGTTGAAGCAGCGGTTTTCAAAAGCGCGCATGTTGTGGACGCCGCCGTCCAGCTCGATGCAATTGTCGGTGATGTTGTACATGTCATTGCGGTAGATATCGACGGAAGCCCCCTGCTCCTCCGGCTTGTCGGAGGGGTTTCCAAAGGTGGCGTTGTCGATGGCGTCGTGGAAATTGGCGATGTAATTGTTGGCTACGACATGCCCCTGGCCGTAAACCTTCACGGCATACTCGTCTATGAGCGGGGCGGGAAACTCGCCGAATTTCGCCCAGACATTCAGAGTGATCCAGCTTGTCAGGCGGGCGGGATTGTGACGCCCGACAAAGGCGTTGTTGGCGATGTAATAATCCTTAGACCGCGCCCAGTCATTGCGGACGACGCGCCCGACATTCTCAGACCGGCTGTTTATCAGCGTAAAGCCGTCGGCGCCGATGATGTCCTTGATGCCCAGCAGAAAGCCGACATTGGTGTTCCGGATGGTGATGCCGTCGATATAGTTGTAGTTCGCGGCCAGCATGTTGAACAACGTGTCGTTGCCGTCGCCGTCGAAAATCACCTCGCCGTCGCCGGCCGCCTTGATGACGATCGGCTTGTCCGGCGTGCCGCTGGCGGTGAGATAATATGTGCCGTCGAACGCCGTGCCATAATTCTCGATGCTTTTGTCGAAGCCGCCATAGGCGAAGCGGTTGTCCTTGTAGACGCCGGCATGCACGAGGATCGTGTCGCCCGGTCGGACGCGCGTCTTGAAGACGTTGCTGTGATCGCTCTCGTCAGCGCCCATAAAATAAGCGGCTAGCAGACCGGTAAATTCGTTGGGGCCAAGCGGACCTTTGTGGCTGAAAGGCCAGGCATGGAAGACGCGACCGCCAGTCGCCGGCTGCGGGACCTTGCGGGTGCGAACCTTGACTGTCTTTTGCGCACCACCTGAAACGCCATCGGGATCGCGCATGACAAAATTCACTTCATATTCCGTGTCTGGCTGCAGGTTCAGCACACTACCGGCAAAAGCTGGGGGTACCAGGTAGTCATAGTAATTCAGCCCGCCATATTGTGGCTTGGGCCCGGCGATGAACTCGCCGCCCATGCGGAAGAGCGGCAGGCCCTGCCTCCAGGCCTTTCCCCGACTTGACGGTACGTCACCGCCACCGTGGCGTTGCGGTTGTCATCACCGGTGATCCGCCAGCTGAAGCCGAGAGAAAGCAAGGTCGGCCGCTCTGTATTGAAAGCCCCAGCCCTTACGGCATTTACTGCCGGTTTTTTTTGCACCTGCGCCTGGCTGGGTAGTGCCGAACAAACAAGCAAAACCAGAGCAGCCAAAATCCATGCAGGCATATCGTCCCCCTGTATTTATGGCTCGTTGATAGTGGCCATATTCAATTTCGTAGCATTAATTAGCCGGTTTCCAAATATCGCTTCGGAAGCGATCAGGGCTTACCGATGATCGGACATGAATTATAGCAATCGTCACTTCTTTCCGGATTCATAGAGTTTCCGGATTCATAAAGCAGCACCAGCAGGTGCCACGCCCCGCATCCCCACCATGGTCGGCGCTTTACTCTGCTACCTCGGACTGGTGGCGCGGCGCGGATCGGCCGTCCAGCTGCTCCCGGCAGCCAGATCGGCCAGGGGCCCGGCGATGCGGGCCGCAGCGGCGGGACGGCCCAGCATGTCGCCCTGGATGCGGTTGACCGCCGCCACGCGCGGCACAAAAGCCCGCCTAGCCTTGGGCCTACTGCTCTATACAGCCCAGCGCCGCGGCGACGTCGTAGCAATGGGGCGCCAACATGAGCGCGGAGGGTTCCTGGCCATCGTCCAAGACAAGACCGGAACTCCGGTTGAGATCCCTATACACCCGGAGCTGCGCGCCATCATTGAGGCAACACCCAGCGGGCACCTGACCTACCTTGTTACGGAATTCGGAAAGCCGTTCACTCCTGCTGGATTTGGGAACTGGTTCGCAGAGCGAGTCAGTGAGGCCGGTTTGCCGGAGAGGTGCCGTGCCCATGGCTTGCGCAAAGCTGCCTGTAGGCGGCTCGCTGAGGCCGGCTGCACGGCTCCTCAGATTTCAGCGATCAGCGGCCACCTGAGCTTGCGGGAAGTCCAGCCCTACATCGACGCCGCGAATAGGTCGTTGATGGCTGCCGAAGGCATGGCAAAAGTCGCCCAGGCGTTCCCAGTTTCGCAAACTACAATCACTGGTTTGAGAAAAACCGGAAAAACGCCAAGAAAATCAATGTCCACTATAAGCAGCTGGCGACCCCGGCTGGATTCGAACCAGCGACCACCGGCTTAGAAGGCAGGTGCTCTATCCAACTGAGCTACGGAGTCTTGCCCGCAATTTACGGGAAAAATTCCTAATATCTATAGCTCAGTTGCACCCCGGTCATGCGGGGCGCCAGCGGGATGCACTGGAGCACGCCCGAGGTGTTGGGGACGCCGAAGGTGCCGTTCGGGGCCGAGTTCAGCACGCCGGTATATTCCGGCATGCAGGCCGTGTTGTTGGTGGCGTTGTTCATGAACACCGCCAGATCGACATTCGGATGCAGGAAGTCGCGGGCTTCCAGCCGCAGGTTCAGCATGCCATAGGCCGAGGTGCGCTGCGCCGCATTGTAGTTGCGCATGTCCGCCAGGGTGCGGCCCTGCCAATAGTAATGCACGTTGAAGCTGACCGCGCCGGTGGGCGCGCCGAACAGGTCGCGGCCCATGTCGAAGGTCAGGAACTGGCTGGTCTGCCAGGCGGGCTGCGGGATCGGCGTGCCGGACAGGTTGGTGACGCTGCTGGGCTGCAGGTAACCGGCGGGCACCAGGAAGGTGTAGTCGGTGAAGCGCGCGTCGGTATAGCTGCCATTGGTGCGGAAGGTCAGCCAGTCATTGAGCAGGAAGGTGATGTCCCACTCCGCGCCCCAGATGCGGGCCGCACGGGCATTGAGGGTGATGTTGTCGTTGAAGGTGCCGACGCACTGGCCGGCGTTGAACGCCGTTTGGGTACAGGCGCCGCCGCCGGTGGCCGTGGCCAGCGAGACGTTCGGCACGCCCTGCTGCACCTGGATGTTGCGATACATGGTCTGGTAGGCGGCGAGATTGGCGCGAACGGGAATGTTGCCCAGCACGAAGTCGGACTTCACGCCCAGCTCGTAATCCATCACCTCTTCCGGTGCCGCCACCTGGGCGGCGATGTTGATGGATTGCGGATTGATCGCGCCGGAACGGTAGCCAGTGCGCACGGTGCCATAGACCAGCGTGCCGTCCCACAGATCATGGTCCAGCGAGACCGTCCAGGTCGGCTCGGTGTAGGTGCGCTTGGCGTCGATGTTGCACTGGGCCAGCGGCAGGATCACGCCCTTGGCATTGGTCATGGTGCAGCCGACCGTCTGGCCGGTGTAGTTGATGCCTTCGAAGGACCAGTCAGCGGCGTTGAAGGTGCCGGTGGCGCCATTGCCGGTCTGCGTGTTCGCCAGCGTCAGGGTCGAAGGCGTGCGGATGTTGCGCGTCTCCATATGGGCGAAACGCTGGTCATGGGTCAGGCGGATACCGGCGGTCAGGCGGGTGTCGTCCCAGATTTTATAAGTGGCCTGGGCATAGCCGGCATAGGAATTGTTCTCCATGCCGTTGTTGCGGGAGTCGGTGATGGTGAGCTGACGCCCCTGCACCGCCTGCGGCGCGCCACCGGCGGACGGCAGGAAGAGATAGAGCAGGCCGCCGTCATTGGGGCTGGTCTCGCCGAAATAGAACAGGCCCGCCGTCCATTGCAGCGCGTCGCCAAAGCCGGTGCCGTTGAAAGTCAGCTCGGACTGCCAGGATTCATATTGCGGGAAGTTGAACTGGTAGGTGTTCATCTCGAAAGGCTGGCCGCGGCTGATCGCCTGGCCGGTATTGTCCCAGGTGCGATAGGCCGCCATCAGCTTCATATCGACGCCATCGAAGGAATGGTCCAGCGCCGCCGACCAGGTCTGGTAGTGGCCGGCATTCAGGTTGCTGATCGCCTGTTCGGCGCTCCAGAAACCGGTGGTCTGCTGGCGCGCCACCGAGTTGAGCAGCGAGTTGTAGGCGGCGGGCGACGGATTGACGGCGCCAACGCCGCTGGCGTTCGCCGTCAGGTAGGTGGACCCCACCGGATGACCAAGCAGGTCGGTGAAGGCAATGGTCGGGTTGGCGGTATTGGTGGTGCTGGGACAGGCGGCGGGGATGTTGCAGATCGAGGCGCGGGTGCCCGACGGCACCGTGCCGATGAAATAGCCCAGGCTGTGATAGGTGACGCCGGTATTGTGCTCGGCGGCGATGTCGGCGCGCAGCACGATCTTGGTATCTTCGTCGGGCTGCCACTTCAGCGAGAAATTGCCCGCCAGCTTGTTGCTGCCCATCGCGGCCTGGTTGTTGCGCATGCCGCTGGCCGGATCATAGAAATAATTGGCGATATAGCCCTTCTGGTTCTCTAGGTTGACGGCGGCGCGGAAAGCGAATTCGTCCGTCAACGGAATATTGACGACGCCCTGCACCCCGGTGCGGCCATAATCGCCGCCGGTGGCGCGCAGATAGCCTTCATATTCGCTGCCCGGCTCGCGGCTGCGATAGAGCAGTGCGCCGCCGGTGGTGTTCTTGCCCACCAGCGTGCCCTGCGGGCCTTTCAGCACCTGCACGCTCTCCAGGTCGAACAGCGCGCCGCCCAGGCCGACGGCGCGGGCATAATAGACGCCATCCTTGTACACCGCCGAGGCGGTGTCGAAGGCCAGGCCGGAATTGCCGCCGCCCGAGGGCGCGTCGAAGTTGCGCTGGCCGCGAATGGTGATGTTCAGCGTGTCCTGGCGGAAGCTGGTCGGGGCGATCTGCAGCGAAGGCGAAGAATAGCGCAAATCCTCGATGGTCTTGATATTGAGACGGTCGAGATCGGCCTGGGTATAGGCGGTGATCGAGATCGGGACGACCTGCTGGTCTTCGGCGCGCTTGCGCGCATCGACCATCACGGTTTCAAAATTGCCCGAAGCGGTCTGGGCCTGTGCGCTCATCGTCATCGCCAGCAGCAGCGGCAGGGCCGAGGTGACGAGCACCCGCGCGCGGAACGGATTGGTCATGACAGCACTCCCCGAATGGCCGGACGTGTCGGGTTGCACCCGCGCCTGCCTGATATCCCAAGCGTTTAGCCGAGTTGGGGGCGCTTCCACAATATCGCGTGGGGAAGGAAATCTTCCCGCCTAATGCGACCAGGGAATGCGGCGGTCGAAGCGGAAATTGTCCGAATAGGCCTTGGACTTCTGGCTGGCCAAATGCGGCTCGAAGACCTGGTGCGGGATGCCGTAGCGGGTGGCATAGGCGACCGCCTCTTCCGCCGTGTCGAACTCCAGCCAGAGCTGCTGCTTCATGTCCGCCGAGCCGGTCCAGCCCATCAGCGGGTCCACCACCTTGGCGGTCTCGGGCTCATATTCCAGCACCCATTGCCGGGTGCGGGCCTTGCCGGACTGCATCGCATTCCTGGTGGGGCGGTAGATGCGGGCGCGCATGCACGTCTCCTTCAAACAGGGTCCTGCTCGCTTTCGCGCGCAGGGTACCAGCTTTTGTAAGCTCGCAAGCTCGTAAGCAAAAGCTAGGTATGGTCGGAGCGGTGTGATTCGAACACACGACCCTCTGGTCCCAAACCAGATGCGCTACCAGGCTGCGCTACGCTCCGGTCCAGCCCTGGAGTACACGCTGGCAGGCCGCCGTTCAAGGTGCCTCAATAAACCTGCCGGTATAAAGGTTTGCCCAGTATTTCCCGGTCAGGGTGAACAGGCCGCTGGCCGGGTTCCAGGCAATGCCGTTGAGGACGAAATTGCCCTCGGCCTCGATCCGGGCCAGTTCCGCCGCCGGCATGCGGGCGCGCAGGCCCGACAGGTCTGCCACGGCCTGGATGCAGCCGGTCTGGGGCGAAATCTTCAGGACCTGCCAGGTGGTGAAGACATTGGCGAAGACCGCGCCATCGACATATTCCAGCTCGTTGAGGCCGCCGACGCTGCCGGCGGGCCCGCGCACCTGCACCGAGCCCAGCGTCGAGAAATCGGCCGGGCTGTGGAAGAAGAGACGGTCACTGCCATCGCTGACAATCAGGCGGCGGTCGTCATGGGTGATGCCCCAGCCATCGCGCGGATTGCGGAACTGGCGCAGCTCCTTGCCCTGCAGGTCGCGCTGGAAGACGCGATGTTCGGTATAGGTGAGTTGCCAGATGCGATCGTTGAAGATGGTCAGGCCTTCGCCGAAATAGGCCTTGCCGCCATCCTGCAGCAGCGTGACCTTGCCGGTGGGCAGGTCGATGCGCTGGACGCGCGAGGTGCCGAAGACGTTGCCGCTGCTTTCGTAGAGCGTGCCCTTGTGAAATTCGAGCCCCTGCGTGAAGGCCAGGCCCGAGCGTTTGACCTCGGCCGTGACCTCGAAACGCATCGGCCGGGGCACCGGACAGGCACCCTGCGCCAGGGCGCAACCAGCGGAGAGGCAGGACAGCAGCAGGGCAAGCAGCGGGGTGCGCATGGCCAAGCACTATCGCGCCGTCCGATCCAGATCAAATGACTTGGCGGTTAACCGGCCTCAATGGTTCGAAAGCTCTATTTCCGCCACCATCTCCCCTTTCGGACCGTCGCCGGCCCGGACCCGCACCTGCTGGCCCTCATGCAGTTCGCGCACCTGGCAGCGCCGCAGCGTCTCCATGTGAATGAAGATGTCGGGTGTACTGGGGCCGCAGGAAATGAAGCCGTAACCCTTGCTGCGGTCGAACCACTTGACCGTGCCGTTCATGACGGGCCCACGCGGGCTGACGCAATTGCGCACCAGCCGTTCCGACGGCGGCGGCATCAGGTGGGTGGTGGCGTTGTCGAGCAGCAGCAGCCTTGTCGCCTGCAGCCCCTTGGCGCCGCGCGCGACCTCGCAGGTGACGGTGGCGCCTTCCAGCACCTGGCGAAACCCCGACGCGCGCACGCAGGTCTGGTGCAGCAGGACGTCGCCATCGCTGGCCGCGATGAAGCCATAGCCTTTGTTATCGTCGAACCACTTGATGAAGCCGCTGACGATCCTGGTGGGTGCGCCGGAAATCGCGTCGGTATCGGCCAAGCTCATGCTGCATCCCCCCCGGCTGCCCGGCGGCTGCGAAGCACAGGCTGTGGAAGAAAACCTGCCATGACGCACACGTAAGCCGCGCCCCCCCCTGTTTGGGGGAGAGGCCGGGACGACACCTGCAACGCACCATCAGAGCGGAAAGATCGCCCCGTCGCCCCCTGTTAGTGCCCCGCCATTTTCATTTTTGGCGCAAATCACACAAACTCTCGGCTTTTGAGAGGATTTGCGACAAATCCTTGTTTGCGCTGCAAAAGCCGGGGCCGCAGACTTGAAGCCAATGGCCAAGGACGAAAACAAGCCGCATATCCTCCTGGTGGAGGATGCGCGCGACATCCGTGAACCGCTGGCGCGATACCTGCGCGAGCGTGGCTATCGTGCGACCACGGCGCCGGATGCCGCCAGCGCCCGCAAGGTGATGAAGGGCGCGGCCATCGACCTGGTGGTGCTGGACATCATGATGCCGGGCGAAGACGGACTTTCGCTCTGCCGTTCGCTGCGCGAAAGCAGCCAGCTTCCCGTGGTGCTGCTGACCGCGCGCGGCGAGGAAGTGGATCGCATCATCGGCCTGGAAATGGGCGCCGACGATTATATCTCCAAGCCCTTTTCGCCGCGCGAACTGGTGGCGCGGATTGCCGCCGTGCTGCGCCGGACCCAGGCGCTGCCGCCGCGCCAGACCCCGCCGGGCTCGGAGCGGGTGCGCTTTGGCGACTGGACGCTGGACACCGGCCAGCGCGAACTGATCGGCGCTGATGGCGTCGCCCTGCCCCTGTCCTCCAGCGAATTCCGCCTGCTGACGGCGCTGCTGGAGCGGCCCAAGATTGCGCTGACCCGCAACCAGCTTCTCGATCTCACCAAGGGCCGCGATGCCGACCTGTTCGATCGTTCGATCGACAACCATGTCAGCCGCCTGCGCAAGAAGATCGAGCCCGATCCGAAGAACCCGCGCTACATCAAGACCGTGTGGGGCGGCGGCTACATCTTCGCCATAGACCAGGAGCACGACTGATGCATATCCGCCTGTGGCCCCGCACCCTCGCCTTCCAGATGATCGCGGTGACCGCTGCGGCGGTGGTGCTTTCCAATCTGGGCGTGGCCTTCTATTTCGAGCGCACCAACTTTGCCCAGTTCAACGGCTTCCTCAACGAGCGCATGATCGACCGCACCACGGCGGTCGCCACCACCATACGCGAAGTGCCGGTGACATCGCGCGACGCTGTCATGCGCACCATGAGCACCCGCGACTGGCGCTTCAGCCAGGTCAACGGCCCGGTGCCCAGCCGCGCCATGACCGACGAGGAATCCGGCTTCGCGCAGCGCGTGATCGAATCCCTGCCCGCCGGCTTTCCACAGCGTGGCAGCGTCACCGTGGTGGGCCATATCGATCCGGGCAGCCTGCCGCGCGAGCAGCGGCCCCGCCGCATGGGCGGCGGCAATGACGCGGCGCAGTTCTTCGTCCCCATCGACAACAACACCACCCTCAGCGCGCTCTATCTGCGCCCCCAGGGCGGCGGCCCGAACCAGGAAATCGTGGCCGCGACCGCCGTCTCCATCCTGCTGGTGTCGCTGATCGCAGTCTTCATGGCGCGGCGCATCGTGCGGCCGCTGTCGGAACTGGCGCGGGCGGCATCGCTCGGCGCCATGAGCGGCGGCGTGGTGCCGCGCGTGCCCGAAACCGGCCCCGAGGATGTGCGCGCCGCCGCCATCGCCTTCAACAGCATGACCGAGAAGGTCACCCGCACGCTGGAAAGCCAGCGTCACCTGCTGTCGGCGGTGGGCCATGACCTGCGCACGCCGATCACCGCCATGCGCATCAACCTGGAATTCGTCGCGGATGACGATCTGCGCGAAGGCCTGGTGCGCAACCTGGACGAATTGCAGCAATTGACCGAGCAGGTGCTGGGCGCTGCACGCGGCACCGGCGGCGAAACACGGCGCAACATGGACATTTCGGCACTGGTCGAAAGCCTGAGCGCCGATCTGGAAGAAATGGGCGAGCCGGTGAAATGGAATCCGTCCGGCCCGGCCCCGATCAATTGCCGCCCCAACGAGATCCGCCGCGCCGTGCGCAACCTGGTCGAGAACGCCGTCGCCTATGGCGGCCAGGCCGATGTGCGGATCACCGACAGCCCCGAAGCGTATGAGATCGTGGTCGAAGATAGCGGTCCGGGCATTCCGGAGGCCGACCAGATGCGCGTCTTCGAACCCTTTGTGCGGCTGGAAAGTTCGCGAAACCGCGAAGGCGGCGGCACCGGCCTGGGGCTGACACTGGTCAAGGCCATCGCCGAAGGGCATGGCGGCAGCATCACGCTGGAGAACAAGCCCGAAGGTGGCCTGCGCGCCCGCATGCGGCTGCCGCGCACCCCGGTTGCGGCATAAGCCTTCTCTTAGCGCCGCGTTGCGCTTATTGCTCAGGTGATGAGCGAAGTCACCGACCCTCTCTACAAGAAGGCGCTGCTGCGCCTGGCCGCCGATGCCACGGGCGCAGGCGCCCTGCCCGCGCCGGATGGCGCTGCCACCCGCACCAATCCCGCCTGTGGCGACCGGGTGACGATGGTAGTCACACTGGCCGATGGGCGCATCGCGGCGCTGGCCCATGTCACGCAGGGCTGCCTGCTGACCCAGGCTTCGGCGGCGATCCTGGGGACTGCGGGTCCGGGCCTGGACGCAGCGGCATTGGCCAAGTTGGAAGCCGGGGTGCGGGCGATGCTGAAAGACGGCGCGCCGCCGCCTTTGTCTGCCTATGCAGCGTTCGACGGCGCGGCGGCGCATCCGGGTCGCCATGTCTGCGTCTTGCTGCCGTTTCAGGCGCTGAGGGAAGCCCTAGACGCGGCCAAACCAGACGGCGAGCGGGCCTAGAGTCAGGCCATTGGGTGCGAGGCTGGTGCGGCCGCAGCTCCAGTCCAGCGGTTCGGCGCGGTTCAGCAGCGGATCGCTGCAGCGATGCGGCTCCGCGCCCAGGTTGAAAACACAGAGCAGGCGCTCACCTTCCACTTCGCGGGTGAAGGCGATCAGCGGCAACGGCACATCCAGCAGCGTCAGCGTGCCAAACCGCAGCGCGGTGCTGGCATGGCGCTGCGCCAGCAGGCGGCGCGCATAGGCCAGGTTTGAATCTGGATCGCTTTCTTGCGCCGCCACGCTCAGCGCCGCATGTGACGGCCCCGGCGGCAGCCAGGGCTGGCCGCTGGTGAAACCCAGATTGGGTGCAGCCCCGTCCCACGGCATCGGCGTGCGGCAGCCATCACGGCCCTTGAACAGCGGATAATAAAGATCGCCCACCGGGTCGCGCAGCTGGTGACGCTGCAGATCGACCTCCGGAAGACCCAGCTCCTCGCCCTGATACAGCAGGATGGTGCCGCGCATCGCCAGCAGCAGCGCCAACATCACCTTGGCCGCGCCATCGCCGAAACGCGTGACGGTGCGGATCACGTCATGGTTGGAGAAAGAGATGCAGGGCCAGTGATCGGGATGCGCTGCCAGCGTCTCAAGATGCGCGCGGATCGCCGCTGCATCGGTGGCATGCAGCAGCGCGAAATTGTAGCCCGCATGCAGGCCCCTGTCTGGCGGCAGGTAGCAGCCGGAGCGTTCGAATTCTTCCGAGAACTCACCGAAAACGAACCTGTCATCAAAGCGCTCTACCCGCCGCCGCACCAGATCGAGCAGCGTCCCGTTTTCTTCCAGGTTGGAATCGTGGAGATGCCGCTGCAGGTTCGCCGCCGCCGACCAGGCATAGGCATCACGCTGCGCCGCCTGGACCGGCGGATTGTCCGTCAGCGCCGCGTCATGCAAAAAGGCGTTGGCGACATCGAGGCGGAAGCCATCCACGCCACGTTCAAGCCAGGTGTCCAGCACCGACAATGCCGCTTCGCGCGCCGCGCCATTCTGCCAGTTGAGCTTGGGCTGCTGGCGCAGGAACTTGTGGTGATAATATTGCCGCCGCGCCGGTTGATAGGCCCAGGCAGGCCCGCCAAACACCGACAGCCAGTTGTTCGGCACCGTGCCATCGGCTTTCGGATCGGCCCAGACGTACCAATCCTTTTTTGGCCACTCACACTTGCCGTCATCGCCATCGCGGCTGGCGGCGAACCAGGCATGTTCGTCGCTGGTTTGCGCCAGCACTTCATCGAGGATGAGCTTCAGGCCGCGCGCATGGGCGGCCGTCACCAGCGCCTGGAAATCGTCCAGCGTGCCGTAATCGGCCTGCACGCCTTCATAGTCGGAAACGTCATAGCCCCAGTCGCGATTGGGCGAGGGATGCAGCGGCGACAGCCAGATCGCATCCACGCCCAGGGCGGCGATATAGTCGAGTTTCGACAGCAGTCCGGGCAGGTCGCCCTGCCCGTCGCCGTTGGAATCGCAGAAGCTGCGGATATAGACCTGATAGATGGAACAACCCATCCACCAGGACACCCGCTAGACCTCGTTGGCGGTGGAGATGACCTTGGCGGCGAGGCCGTATTTCACCGCGTCTTCCGCGCCCATCCAGAAATTGCGCTCGGTGTCGTGCACGACCTTTTCATAGGTCTGTCCGGTCTCGGCGGCGATCTCGCGGATCAGGCGCTCGCGCATCTTGATGATCTCTTCCGCCTCGATGGTGATGTCGCTGGCCTGGCCGCGCACGCCGCCCAGGGGCTGGTGCAGCAGGAAGCGGGTGAAGGGCAGGCAGAAGCGGTTTTCCTTTTTCGCGCCCAGGAAGATGTGCGCACCGGCGCTGGCGACCCAGCCAGTGCCGATCATCTTCACCCGGTTGCCGACGAAGCGGATCATGTCGTGGATGGTGTCGCCCGATTCCACATGGCCGCCCGGCGAATTGACGATGACGCGGATATCGCCCTCGCTCTCGGCATAGGCCAGCAACTGGGCGGTGACGCGCTCGGCCATCTTCATGTCGACTTCGCCGAAGATCAGCACGGTGCGCGACTTGTAGAGCGCCTTGGCAATCTCGGAGGATTGCGGCTCCGGGGCCTTCTTGTCTTCTTTTTCGTCGGATTCTTCGTCGGCGCGGAACACGGCAACTCCGGGGAATTGGGGGATTCGGGTAACAGTCTAGCGATACTTAGGTACCGGGCAACCGGCCTACAACCCCTTAACGGCGCTTGATAAAATAGGGCCTATTTCGCCCTTTTTGACCAGGCTGGCCCAAGGGCCATTGCCCGCTCATTGCGTGCGCAGATTGTAGGGTTTGACCTTGCCGCAATCGGCCTTCACCCAGTCGCCCTTGAAATGCGTGATGAAGTTGGCGGGCGCGCCGAAATTGGTGCCCCGGAAATTGTAGGTGCCGGCATAATGCTCATTACCGGTGTAGTTGATCTTGATGCTGCCGCTGCCCTTCATGTTGCCGGTGCAGATCATGTCGGCGGTCATTTCCGCTGGGGTCTGCCTGGTGGTCTTGGTGGTGCAGCCGGTGGCGGACTTGTCGAGGTGCGGCGGTTCCGCTGAATCCACTTCCGCCTGGCTCATGCACATTTGCAGCGTCATGGGCGGCGTGGGGGCCGATTTCTGCCCGGCCTTTTTGAGGGTGGCGGCGTCGGCGGCCGACAGCACCACTTCGGTGCTGGACGTCACGTTCCACAGCCCGACCTTGCCCTGCTTGGCCAGCGCAGGCGCGGCGATGACTGCCAGCGTCAGGACGCTCGCGGCGGCAATGCGAATGGTCATGGAATCCTCCGGCAAAAACGGAGGCGAGATTGCACCCGGACGGGCGCGAACGCCAGTGACCGTTGCGTGGTCTATTTCGCCTGCGCCTTGGCGCGGGCGACGCCGTCCAGGATCATCTGCTTGGCTTCCGCCGCATTGCCCCAGCGGTTGATCTTGACCCACTTGCCGGGTTCCAGATCCTTGTAGTGGGCGAAGAAGTGTTCGATCTGCTGCACGGTGATATCGGGCAGGTCGCTGTAATTGTGGATGCCTTCAAAGCGCGCCGAAATGTGGGCGGACGGCACCGCCACGATCTTCTCGTCCGTGCCCGCATTGTCTTCCATCAGCAGCACGCCGACCGGGCGCACGCTGATCACCGCCCCCGGCGCGATGGCGCGGGTGTTGGCGATCAGCACATCGACGGGATCGCCATCACCCGACAGCGTGTGCGGGATGAAACCGTAATTGCCCGGATAGCGCATCGAGGTATAGAGAAAGCGGTCCACCACCAGCGTGCCCGCCGCCTTGTCCAGCTCATACTTGATGGGCTCGCCGCCGACCGGCACTTCGACAATGACATTGACGTCATCAGGGACATTTCGCCCGGTCGCAATCTCGTCGATGCGCATGCAAAGAATCCTTGGCTACTTTAGTTATAGTGGTCGTAACGCCGGGGTGGTAAGTTCTGTGCTGCACTACGTCAAGAAGAAACAGCCCAGGAGCTCTCATGTCGACCAAGGCCTATGCCGCCCAGTCCCCCACCACCCCTTTCGCGCCCCATGCCATCGAGCGCCGGGCACCGGGACCGGACGACGTCGCCCTTGAAATCCTGTTCTGCGGCGTCTGCCATTCCGACCTGCACACGGCGCGCGGCGAATGGCCGGGAACCCAGTATCCCTCCGTGCCCGGCCACGAAATCGTGGGCAAGGTCACGGCGGTCGGCGGCAAGGTCGCCAGGTTCAAGCCCGGCCAGCTGGTGGGCGTGGGCTGCATGGTCGATTCCTGCCGCACCTGCCCTTCCTGCAATGACGGCCTGGAACAGTATTGCGAAGGCCCGGTCGGCTTCACCGGCACCTATAACGGTCCGGTTGGCGGCGGCGCCAATACGCATGGCGGCTATTCCGCCGCCATCACGGTGGACCAGCGCTTCGTGCTGGCGATCAACCATGCGGAGAAAGACCTGGCCGCCGTCGCGCCCCTGCTCTGCGCCGGGATCACCACCTGGTCGCCGCTGAAGCATTGGGGCGCAGGCCCTGGCAAGAAGGTCGGCATTGTCGGCATTGGCGGCCTGGGTCACATGGGCATCAAGCTGTCGCATGCGCTGGGTGCCAGGACCGTCGGCTTCACCACCTCCCCCGGCAAGGTTGACGAGATCAAGCGCCTGGGCGCGGACGAAGTCGTGATCTCGAAGGACGCGGCCCAGATGGCCGCCCATGCCGGCAGCTTCGACCTCATCGTCAACACCGTGGCGGCGCCGCACAATCTGGACGCCTTCACGAACCTGCTGAAGCGCGACGGCACGATGGTGCTGGTGGGCGCGCCGTCCAGCCCGCACCCCTCGCCGATGGTGTTCCCACTGATCTTCCGCCGCCGCGCCATTGCCGGTTCGCTGATTGGCGGCATCCCGGAAACGCAGGAGATGCTGGACTTCTGCGCCAAGCATAACATCGTTTCCGAAGTCGAGGTCATCAAGATGCAGGAGATCGAGACGGCCTATGAGCGCATGCTGAAAAGCGATGTGAAGTATCGTTTCTCCATCGACATGGCTTCCCTCAAATCGTGAGTGAATTCGGCGTCCTGATGACGACGCTGCCGACCCACGAGGAGGCGCGGCGCATTGCGCACCTCCTGGTGGCGGAAAAACTGGCCGCCTGCGTCCAGCTTTTGCCCATCGAGAGTTTCTATCGCTGGGAGGGCAAGGTGCAGAATGACGGCGAACTTTTGCTCGTCATCAAGACCCGCACCGCGCTGTTCGCTGCCGCCATCGCGCGGATCAAGGCCGAGCATCCTTACACGGTGCCGGAAATCGTGGGCTGGCCGCTCAGCGCCGGGCACCCGCCCTATCTGGACTGGATTGCGCAAAGCACCTGACGCAAGACTGTCATCGGTGGCTTCTACGATGGTTCCATGACATGGGACCGCCGCCAGATAGTGCTGCTGCCGCCCGCGCTGTTGCTGTTGGGCGCGGCGGGCAAAGCCATTACTGCCAATCAGCTTGCCGTTGTGATGAGCGGCGAAGTGCCGGGTTTTCGCGCCAACGACCTTCCGGCCTGGCTCGCTGTGCAGATGGAGCGCGCTGGCCTGCCCTGGGAATTCGCGCCCGCAAGACCGGGCCCGGGCGCACCGCATCGGGTGGAATGGCGTTTCACCGCCGAACCCGGCAGCGGCAAGCTCAAGGGACGGCATTTCATCAGCGCCCAGGTCAGGCTTTATCGCTACACCCAATATGAGCGCACGCTGTTCGTCCAGAGCGAAGTGAAGGGCGGCGCGCTCGATCCCGCGTTCGGGCAATTCATCGTGCAGACCACGCGCGATCTGCTGTCACGGTACGATCCCAGGCGCTAAGCCAGCTTCACCTGCAACGCTTTTGGCCCGCGCACCGACAGGCCGGTCTTCCAGACCGGCTCGTCCAGCAGCGTGATGGCCGGCCTGCGTTGCAGCAGCGCGCCGAACACCGTCTCCATCGTCATGCGGGCGATATGATTGCCCAGGCACAGATACGCGCCATAACCAAAACCCAGGTGCCGGTTCGGCGTGCGGCCCGCATCGAAGCGGTTGGGTTCGGCAAAGGCCGCCGGATCGCGGTTGGCCGCGCCATAGAGCAGGCCGAACTTGGTGCCCTTCGGAAACGTCCTGCCCGCCAGTTCCACGTCTTCGCTGGCAAAGCGATGGAAGAAAGGCAGCGGCGGCTCAAAGCGGAACATTTCCTGCACCGCGCCCGGCAACAGCGCCGGATCGGCGCGCAACCGCGCCATCTGGTCCGGGAAACGCAGCAGCGCATGCAGCCCCGACGACATCACGTCAATCGAAGACCCGTGCCCGGCCATCAGGATCAGCATGGCGGTGGAGATGAATTCGTCATGGGACAGTGTGCCTGCATCTTCCGCTGCCGCCAGCCGGGTGATCAGGTCATCGCGGGGCTCGCGCCGCCACTGCGCCGCCAGCGCTTTCAGATAATCGTAGAACTCCGCCGTGGTATTTTCGGCCAGCGCCTTCTTCGCGTCGCTGCGGTTCAGGTCGAAATACTGGACGATATTTTCCGACCAGCCGCAAAGCCTGGCGCAATCTTCGTCCGGCGCGCCCAGCAGGCGGCCAATGACATGGCCGGGGATATGGGCGGCGACATCCGCCACGAACTCGACCTCGCCCTGCACCCTGTCGAGCAATCCGCCCACGAAGCGCGCCGTCTCTTCTCGCAGCCGAGCGATGGACGCGGCGGTGAATTCCTTGAACACCAGCTTGCGCAAGCGGTCATGCACCGGCCCGTCGCTGTCCAGCAGGCTGAACTGCACAAAGCGGCTATGGAGCGGCATGTCATGCCAGTTGGCGTCGCGCTTCTGTGCCGCGATCTCGTCCGCTGTGAAGACGCCATCCGGCGCGCGCACCAGCCGCTTGTCCAGCGCCGCCGCCGCCACCCAGTCGAAGTGCGGCAGCAGCCAGAGCGACAAGCCCGCATCCCATACCGGCGCGCCAGCAGCCCGCAGGGCGTCATAGGCAGCATAAGGATCGCGGGCTAAAGCCGGCGACAGCGGGTCAAGAACCATATCTCAGCTTAAGCTGCAGTCCTGTTACTGCGCCAGCACGCCTGCGCCGCTATGGCTTTCCACCGTCTGCATGATGCTGCCCAGCGCTTCCGGCGAGCCGGTGAACTGGCCGCGCGGCGGCTTCGCCAGCGCCAGCATCTTGCGGTAGATCTCGTCGGCATGGTTGGCGTTCAGCGCCAGGCCCGCGAGATATTGCAGCCGCATGTCGTAATCATGGTTGATCGCGGCATCCGCCAGCCAGGGCTTGAGATCGGCGTCGCTGCCGGCATAGGTCGCGAACAGGCTGGCGGCCGAGGGGATGGTGGCCTGCTGCAGCGACTGCAGTACCGGGGCATAGGCCAGCGAGGTCAGCTTCTTGTTGATCGCATCCATGTCGATTTTCTGTGCCGGGTTCTTCTGGCCCACCAGAACGACGTCATAGCCCTGCCCGTTGCTGGTGTTGGCGAAGACCATCGCGCCGGGGAAGACCTCGAAGAAGGTGGCGATCTCGCTTTTCACCGAGGCTTCGTCGCTCTCATAGAGCGGCACCCACTGGGTGACGATGCCGCCGTCATTGAGATGCGCCTTCACCATCTCGAAATACTCTTTCGAATAGAGCGCCGCGCTGCCCTTGACGAAAGGATGGATGGGATCGGAGGTGATGATGTCGAAGGTCTCCTTCGTGGTGCGCACGAAGTGACGGGCATCGTCATAGGTGATCTGGGTGCGCTTGTCCTGGGCGACGCGGTAATTGTCGTCGCCGAACCACTCCGTGGTGGTGGGCGGGATCAGGGGCTCCATCTCGCAGATGCGGATGCGGTTGATGCTGGGATAGCGGGTGAAGCTGCCCGAGGTGACACCGGCGCCGAAGCCGACGATCAGCACCGATTTCGGGTTGGGATGCATCAGCGCCGGGATATGACCCAGCATGCGCTGCAGCCGCATGTCCATGCCCAGGCTGGAGGCTTCGACCTTGCCCGAGACATGGAACTGCCGCGCGCCATTGGCGTTCCAGCGGGTGATGGCGATGGAGGAATTGCGGCCCTCGCCCGTATAGAGAACGGTGGAATAGCCCAGCTCGCTGACCATGCGGCGGCCATAGGCGATCAGTTCGCCCGGCACCGGCGCGATGCGCCAGCCGAAGATCGCCAGCGCGCAGAGCGCAAAGGTCAGCACCACCGAGCGCTGCCACTTGTCTTCCTGCAGCAGCGGCGGCAACAGCATCACCAGCCCGCCCACCACGGTCACGGCCAGCATCAGGCGCTGGCTGGCGACGCTGCCCAGCACCGGCACCAGCACCAGGCTCACCGCCAGCGCGCCGGCAATGGCGCCCAGCGTATTGGCGGCATAAACGCCGCCCACGGTGCGGCCCGGATCGCGGCCCGCCTTGGCGGCGGCAAAGGCCAGCGGGAACGCCGCGCCCCAGCATAGCAGCGGCGGCAGCATCGCCCACACCGAACGCACCAGGTCGAGCTGGAAAGTGTAGCTGGGGCCGGGCGACAGCAGCGGGTCGATCGGCCAGAACGGCAGGCTGTAGGAAATGGTCCAGGCGGTCCAGCACATGCCGAGCGAACACAGGATCAGGCACCAGCCCAGCGCGGCGCGGGCCGCAACATGGCGCACGATCATCGAACCGAAAGCCGTGCCCAGCGCCAGGCCGACCAGGAAGACGCCCAGGATGATCGAGAAGGCATAGACGGTGGCGCCGTACATCAGGCCCATCAGGCGGGTCCAGATGATCTGCGCCCCCAGCGCCGAAGCGCCGGAGCAGGCGATGGCGATCAGCACCGGCCAGTCGCGCTTGGTCTCGTCACCGGTGACGATTGCGGCTTCGGAAACATCCTCGACGCTTTGCCCCCGCGCCAGCAGCAAGCTCAGCACGGCAACCGTCAGGTTGATCGCGGCGGCGGCAAAGGTGGCGACATAGATGTCGTAGAGCCGCAGCAGGTAGAAACCCGCCAGCAGGCTGCCCGCCACCGCGCCCAGCGTGTTGGCGCCATAGAGCATGCCCCACCAGGAGGCGTTGTTGCTGCCGCCACGGGCCCAGCGCACGATGGCGGGCAGCGACGCGCCCATCAGGATGGTGGGCGGCAACAGCGCGATGGCGCAGATGACGGCGCGCAGCACCATGCCGGGCGCGCCGGACTGGGCCCCCGCGACATACAGGTCATCGACCAGCGGGATCAGCACCAGCTGTGCCAGGCCGAACAGCGCGATGCCGGCTTCGATCACGGCATAGACCATGATGGGATGCATGCGGGCACGCGGCAGGTAGCGCGGCAACAGATACGAACCGATGCAGAGGCCGCCCATGAAGGTGGCCAGCAGGATGCCCAGCGACACGGCGGTGGAGCCGATGGCAAGCTGCAGGAACTGGTACCAGACGATCTCGTAGATCAGCGCCGAACAGCCACTACCCGCGAAGAGCAGCAACAGCAGCAGGCGTTGCAGATCGAGACCGGTTTCGGTGCTGATATTCGTCGGCATGTCACTCCCCTTCGCTCCTCGGCTGGGAGCTTGTCGTGGATTTTCCATAGCACAGCCATTGCGGCGAGATGTGGCCCGGCCCCCGCCCCCGCGACGGAATTTTACATTTGCGGCCCTGCGACAGCCTGACTCACCCGCGCGGTCATCCGCAGACGGACTGATTCGTTGATATTAACCTTTTGAAGCTGTTATTAATAATTCATTAACCATGATTTTGGCCATGAACCGGAACACCGGGGGCGCAAAAGCAGGCGGGTCCGGTGGGGTGTCGTCCAGGGGAGAGCAACCCATTGGAAAGGATGACGCCATGCGCACACCCCCTCTGTTTGCCTCTGTCACGATCCCGGTCGCCCCGCTCTCGGCTGATGCCCGCATTCACCTGATGAACACCGAACATAGCGACCTGGATGCTGCCATCGCGGCGCTGGCGCTCAGCGGCAATGCCGACGACCTCACCATCTCCCGCCTGAAGAAGCGCAAGCTGCAGATCAAGGACGATATCGCGTCCCTGCTGTCGGCGGTGATCGCCCGGGACGTGGCGAAGGCCTCTTAGGTTTCACACCGCAGACGTTTCCAGGCGCGCCCGGCCCACCATGCTGCTTGTGCCGGGCGCACAGTTACGCCTACCCTTTGCGTCATAAAAAAAGGGGGCGTCCATGAACAGCCTTAGCCGCGCCTTGGGAGCGCTCATTGCCATCACGGTCCTGCTGCTGGCAGGCAGCCGCGCTTACGCACAGGCGCCGCCGAAAAAGATCCTGTTCCTGGCTGGTCCCAAGGAACATGGCGCGCCCGGACGCCATGAATATGAGAAGGACCTGCGCGAACTGGCCTGGTCGCTGGACAACGCCACCAACCTCAAGGGCCTGCGCACCGAAGTGATCGTCGGGCGGCCGCCGCGCGACCTGAAGGTCTATGAAGACGCCGCCGCGATCATCATCGAAGGCAATGGCGACTGGCTGAAGACCGAAACCGGGATGTTCTTCCAGCAGGCACAGGATACGGATGGCCGTGTCTATGATGCCGAAACCACGGCCTGGCTGAAAAGCCTCGACACCCTGATCAAGCAGAAGCAGATCGGCGTCGCCATGTTCCACTACACCATGTGGAACGACAACTGGGCCGGCAAACGCTACATCCTGGACTGGCTGGGCGGCCTGTGGATTCCCTATGCCTCGCACAATGTGGTCGATACCTGGGCGGTGAAGCCGCTGCCCGTGAAGCACACGATCCTTAACGGCGTGCGGCCCTTCTCCATGCGCGAGGAAATGTATGCGCGCTATTTCCTCTTCACCAATCCCCGCCGCACCAACCTGCTGGAAGCGATGCCCACCAACCCGGCGCTGGGCGGTCCCGATCCGGTGGCCTGGGCCTATGAGCGGCCGGATGGCGGGCGCGGTTTCGTCTGGGGCGGGGCCGACTTCCACGACAACCTGCACACCATCGCGGATTATCGCCGCTTCCTGCTGAACGGCATTGCCTGGCTGGCCAAGCTGGAGGTTCCGGCGGACGGGGTCGCGGCCCCGGCGCAGGCGGCCGATCCGCTGCCGCCACCGCCGGCCGGTCGTGGAGGGCGTGGCGGACGCGGCCCGGCGCCGCCGGGCGGTCCTTGATAGAGGTGAGGAAGATTTCGCGGGCGCTGGCGCCGTGTGGAAAAGTTGGTGAGCCCTAGGGGAGTCGAACCCCTCTTGCAAGAATGAAAATCTTGAGTCCTAACCGATAGACGAAGGGCCCCACCGGAGGGTCGGGCTATAAAGCCAAGCTGCCGCCCGATCAAGGGTTTGGCGGTGCTTTTTCAGGCCCCTGCGAGCGCGGCATCCTCGATCTCGAGCTGGACCGTGACCTGCCCGTTCCATTCGTTGCGCTTGAGCCGTCCGGCGGCATGGATCGCCTGCCCACGCGCAGCCAGCAGCCCGTCGCCCAGCCGGGTTCCCACCGCCCGGAAGGCGATGGCCGGCAGCGCCGCGCCGCCGCCATTCAGGCGCAGGCGAATGTGATCCTTGCCAACCACATCGGCGAAGACCACCCGCAGGTCGGGGAAGGCCAGCAGCGGTTCCGGGTTCCCCGCCCCATAGGGCCCCGCCTGGGCGATCTCCTCCAGCAGCGCCGGGCCAGCCCCGGCGGGCGAGGCGGTGCTGTCCAGCTCCAGCGTCGCGGCGGCGGCCAGGGCGTCTGATTTGCCTTCAAACGCAGTCTCAAGAAATGACTGGAAGCCCTTGAGTTGGCTTGAGGAGAGCGAAAATCCCGCTGCCATCGCATGGCCGCCGCCAGATTCGATGACACCCGCCAACACCGCCGCCCGGATGGCGCCGCCGACATCGATGCCGGGGATGGAACGGGCGCTGCCCCTGCCAAAACTATTGGCGGTGGGGCCACCCTCGAACCCGGCCACGAAGCTGGGCTTGCCGAAGCGCTCCTTCAGCCGCCCGGCGACGATGCCGACCACGCCGGGGTGCCAGCCCTCGCCCGCCGCCAGGATGAAGGGCGCATTGGCCTGGGTGGCGGCAGCGGCCAGCGCCTCTTCCACGATCAGCTTCTCGATGGCCTGGCGCTCGCGATTGTGGAGGTCGAGCTGCAGCGCGAAGCCGGAGGCCGCATCGGCATCGCGGGTGGTGAGCAGGTCGGCCCCCAGCCCGGAGCGCCCCACCCGGCCCCCGGCATTGATGCGGGGACCAAAGACAAAGCCCAGATGATAGGGCGTGAAGGGCGCGGTGGCCTTGGTGACCTCGGCCAGCGCCTTCAGGCCGGGGCGTGCGGTTGCCTGGCCCAGGCGCGCCAGCCCCTGCCGCACAAAGGCGCGGTTCAGGCCAATGAGCGGAACCACGTCGCAGACCGTCGCCAGCCCCACCAGGTCGAGCGCCAGCCGCAGGTCGGGTTCAGCCAGGCCGCGCGTTTCATAGAAGCCGGTTTCGCGCAGGTGCCGGTTCAGCGCCACCAGGAACAGGAAGCAGACCCCGGCGGCACACAGATGCCCCAGCCCGGATGCGTCGCCCGGCTGGTTGGGATTCACATGCGCCAGCGCCGGTGGGGCGTGATCAACGCGGTGATGGTCAAGCACCACCACCGCCATGCCCAACGCCTTGGCTTCCTCCAGCGCCGCTGTCGCCGCCGCACCGCAATCCACGGTGATGACCAGGCTGATACTCTCGCCCGCCAGCGTCTGCATGGCGGCGGGGGACGGGCCATAGCCCTCGGTCATGCGGTCGGGAATATAGATGCGCGGCGCGGCGCCAAGCCCGGCAAAGAAATCGGCCAGCAGCGCCGACGACGCCGAACCATCGACATCATAGTCGCCGAACACGGCGATATTCTCGCCCGCTTCCAGCGCAGCAGCAACGCGCGCCACCGCCTTGTCCATGTCCTGCAACACGGACGGATCGGGCAGCAGGTGCTTCAGCGCGGGATTGAGATAGTCCCGGACCTCGGCCTCAGTGATGCCCCGCGCCACCAGCAGCCGCGCCAGCGATGGCGAAATCGCATGGGCCCGGGTCAGCGCCTGCGCCGCCGCATCATCGACCGGCTTGAACTGCCAGCGCCGTCCGCTGAACGACCGCGCGACGCCGAACGCCGCTTCGGCCAACCCGGAGATCAGGCGGCCTCCATCGGGATCATGCAGGGCCTGGCCCGCACCTTGTCCGAGGCGGCAATGGCTTTCAGCGCCTTCTCCACCGCGCTTTGGGCGGCGTCATGGGTGATCATCACGATGGCGACACCTTCGCCCGGCGCGCGGCCACGCTGGATCATGCTTTCGATGGAGACGCCCGCGTCGGACAGGCTGCTGGCGATGCCCGCCAGCACGCCCGGCACATCGAGAACCTCGAAGCGCAGGTACCAGGGCGACACGCCCGCGCCAGCCGGTGCAGGTTTCAGGGTCGCAAGCTGCGTGGCCGGGCGGCCAAAGGCGGGGCGGAAGGCGCCCGCCGCTGCTTCCACGATGTCGGAGATCACGGCCGACGCGGTCGGCGCTTCGCCCGCGCCACGGCCAGAGAAGAAGAACGGTCCAGCCGCACCGGCATCGACCATGACGCCGTTCTGCGCGCCATCGACATTGGCCAGCGGCGAACGCGCCCGCACCATCGAGGGCGAAACCTTCTGTTCCAGGCCGTTGGCGGTTCGGCGCGCCACGCCCAGCAGCTTGATGCGGTAGCCGAACTCCGACGCAAAATGAATGTCGGCGGCGCTGATATGCTCGATGCCCTCGACCGTCATGCTGTCCAAATCGGGCGCGGTGCCGAACACCAGCCCCGCCAGCAATGCCAGCTTGTGCGCGGTGTCTCCGCCGCCAACGTCCAGCGTCGGATCGGCCTCGGCATAACCCAGCGCCTGGGCGTCCTTCAGCACATCGGCAAAACCGGCGCCGGTGGCTTCCATCTCGGTGAGGATGTAGTTGCAGGTGCCGTTGAGGATGCCCTTCACCGCCTGCACTTCATAGGCGACCAGGCTTTCGCGCAGCGTCTTGACGATGGGAATGCCACCGGCAACCGCCGCCTCGAACTTCAAGGCGACATCGTGCTTCTCGGCCAGTTCGGCCAGGCTGCGGCCATGCTTGGCCAAGAGCGCCTTGTTGGCGGTCACGACATGCTTGCCATGCTTCAGCGCGGTTTCAACCAGCGTGCGGGCAATGCCCTCTTCGCCGCCAATCAGCTCGACCACGACATCGGCGTCGCCGGAGGCCAATGCCAGTGGATCGGCCACGAAATTCGGGACCGTGAAACCACGATCCTTCTTCGGGTCGCGGGCCGATACGGCACAGATTTCCAGCCTGCGGCCGGCGCGGGTGGCAAGATCATCGCCGCGCGCGGCAATCGCCTTGACGACACCGCCCCCGACCGTGCCGAGACCGGCGATGGCAATCCTGAAAGGCTTCATTTCGCGTGCGCCATGTCGGAAGGCGCGCTGTTGCTGCTCATGCTGAGGAATTTCTTCACGTTGCGCGCGGCCTGGCGGATGCGCTGTTCATTCTCGACCAGCGCGACGCGGACATAGCCTTCGCCATATTCGCCAAAGCCGATGCCGGGCGACACCGCCACCTGGGCATGGATCAGCATGTCCTTGGCGAACTCCATCGAGCCCAGCGCCTTGTACTTTTCCGGCACCGGGGCCCAGGCGAACATCGAGGCTTCGGGCGCGGGAATGTCCCAGCCCGCCTGCGCCATGCTCTTTACCAGCACATCGCGGCGCGCCTTGTAGACGGCGCGGATCTCGTCGACCACGCTTTGCGGGCCATTGAGCGCAGCAGCGGCCGCAACCTGGATAGGCGTAAAGGCGCCATAGTCGAGATACGACTTGATGCGCGCCAGCGCGCCGACCAGCTTTTCATTGCCCGCCGCGAAACCCATGCGCCAGCCCGGCATCGAGAAGGTCTTGGACAGCGACTGGAACTCGATGGCGACATCCTTGGCGCCGTCGACCTGCAGGATCGATGGCGGCGGATTGTTGTCGTCGAAATAGATGTCGGCATAGGCGAGGTCGGACAGCACCCAGATCTCGTGCTTCTTCGCGAACTTCACGACTTCCTTGTAGAAATCCAGGCCCACCACCTGTGCCGTCGGGTTGGACGGATAATTCACCACCATCGCCAGCGGCGACGGCACCGAATGGCGCGTCGCCACGCCGATCTTGGAAAGATACTCCTCCGGCGACGTCGCCGGGACATGCCGGATGGCGGCGCCCGCGATCGTGAAGCCGAAGGCGTGGATGGGATAGGCGGGATTGGGCACCAGCACGACATCGCCCGGGGCGGTGATCGCCATCGCGAGGTTGGCGAAGCCTTCCTTCGAGCCCAGCGCCGCGATCACTTCGGTGTCCGGGTTCAGGTCAACGCCGAAGCGGCGCTTGTAATAGGCGACATGGGCCTTGCGCAGGCCCTTGATGCCGCGGCTGGCCGAATAGCGGTGGGCGCGCGGGTCGCGCGCGGCTTCGACCAGCTTGTCGACGATGAAATCGGGCGTCGGCATGTCGGGATTGCCCATGCCGAAATCGATGATGTCCTCGCCACGGGCACGTGCCTGGGCCTTGAGGCGGTTCACTTCCTCGAAGATGTAGGGCGGCAACCGCTTGATGCGGTAGAAATCGGTCTGCATAGCGTTATGTCCTGGGCGCGCGCCAGAATCGGGGATTTGCCCCCAGCGCGCAACGGTTTTTCCGTTACAATGCGGCGTTTATAGGCAGAACTGCCCTGAGCAGGGCGTCTAGCTCTGAACGTAGATCTCGGCGCGGCGATTGCCTTCTTCGCCACGGGACATCGATTCGTAATAGACCGCCTGGCTGTCGCCCACCGCATCGATCCGGACACTGGAAGCCGGCACGCCCTGGCTCATCAATTCGCGCGCCACGGCGTTGGCCCGGGCCTGCGACTTGGTGAAGATCAGTTCCAGGTGGCGCTCCACCGGCATGTTGGCGGTGCGGCTGGAGGCATGACCCACCACCCGGATGCTGCCGCTGCCGCCATTGGCCTTGAAGGCGGCGACGGCGGCGCGGATCTGGCTGCGGGCGGCGGCGCTCAGGGCCGTGCCATCGCCGGGGAAATAGACCACGGCGGTGGGCGGAACCCCGCCATTGCGGGCCGCGATGGCGGCAATCGCCGAGGTGGCGGAGGCGTCACGGTTGGCCAGCACGCTGCCCTGGGCCGCGCCCGGCACCGCTGCGACGGCGGGGGCGCTCGATGCCGAGGCGGTCTGGCGATAGCGCGACAGGATGGGCGCAGAGACGAAATTGCTGACGCTGGGGTCGAGCGGCGGCGCTGCCGACGGCCGGAAACCCAGCGCGGCGTCGGACATTACTGGGGTCGGCATGATGGTGCTACGGATGGCACCGGCCGGCGGCACGGCCGGAACCGCAGGCTCGGCCCCCGGCGGGAGGGTCGCACGGGCCATCGGCGCGGCGGCGGCGATCTGGACCGGGGCGGCGACGGCGGCATTGGCGTTGCCGGAAACGGCGATGGGCGGCGGCGCGGACATGGGCGCGGCATTGCCGGCCACCGGGATCGGCGCGGCGGGGCCCGTGGTCGGCGGCAAATCGGCACTGGCAACCGGCGCGGGCCCGGTGGTGGGCGGCAGGTCGTTGCTGGCGGTGGGCGGGGCCGAAAGGGCCTGGGCCAACTGCGGGCTGATGGGCGCGGCGCCGCCGGGCGGCGTCGCAGCGGCTTCGGTACCGGCGCGCAGCGCGTCGGCGCTGTACTGCGCCTGCACACCGGCGGCGTTGAGGGAACTGGCAACGTTGCGCTCGGTGTCGGAAACCGGCGGCGCGGACGGGATGCCCGCCAGGTCAGGCGTGGTGGACTGGGTATCGGCGACAGAGCTGTCGCCGGAAAGCAGACCCGTCGGGTCGAGATCCGCCATCGTCTGGCAGCCCGCAAGACTGGCGGCCAGCGCCGAGATCATGCCAAGCCGCGCCAACAGACGCGCAAAAGAAGTCGTCATGCCAAATTTCCCGACTGCCACGCCATCACCCCGCATCCCAGCAAGGCGGGGATGCTAATCATGCCGGGTATACCGTGCCTGCGTCCAGCGCGCCAGCACAGGCCTATGGAAGAATACCCAGCAAGATGCGATATTTGCGCGCTTTGGCGGGGTTTGCGGCGGCTTGCAGCAGGGGCCCTGCCCGGCTTATCTGTTGGCGATCCCGATGGCGACCCGCGCGAAACCCGAATCGAAGACCACCCGTGGCAAGGACGCGGCGCGCGAACCCGCCCCGGACGCAGCGCCCCCACCCCCGCCACCAAGCCCCGAAACGCTGGCCCGCAACCTGCTGCGCGCGGGCGTGCGCGCCCAGGAACTGGCCGGGGAGAATTTCCGCCGCATGGCCGAACGGCCCATCAAGGGCCCGCTCGATCCCCTGAACATCTCCGGCGCGCTGGTCGCGCTGACCAAGGCGATGGGGGAAAGCCGCGAAACCGTCGCCGACGCGCAGAAGGCCTGGTGGCGCGACGTCACCGTGCTGTGGGAATCCACTGCGCTGAAGATGATGGGCGGCGAAGCCAAGCCGCTGGTCGAGCCGCCAGCGGGCGACCGCCGTTTCCGCGCCGAGGAATGGCACAACAACGAGATCTTCGATTTCCTGAAACAGTCCTACCTGCTCACCGCCAACGCGATGCAGGACATGGTCTCCAACCTGCAGGGCCTGTCGCCGGAAGAGCGCCGCCGCGTCGCCTTCTTCACCAAGCAGTTCGCCGACGCCTTCGCGCCCACCAACTTCCCCCTCACCAATCCCGATGTGCTGAAGGCGACGCTGGCCTCCAACGGCGAAAACCTGCTCAAGGGCCTGGAAAACCTGGCGTCCGACATCGCGCGCGGCCAGGGTGAGCTTTCGATCCGCCGCTCGGCCGACGGCTTCGTCATTGGCGAGAATGTCGCCACCGCGCCGGGCAAGGTCGTGTTCCGCAACGGCCTGATGGAGCTGATCCAGTACGCCCCCGCCACAGAGACGGTGCATGAACGGCCGCTGCTGATCTTTCCGCCCTGGATCAACAAATTCTACATCATCGACATGCGCCCGGAGAACAGCTTCGTGCGCTGGCTAGTGTCGCGCGGCTATACCGTTTTCCTGGTGTCCTGGGTCAATCCCGATGCCACGGCGGCACAGAAGGGCTTCGAAGAGTATATGCGCGAAGGCGTCTTCGCCGCGCTGGAGGCCGTCGAGAAAGCCACCGGCGTCAAAGACCCCAACTGTGTCGGCTATTGCATCGGCGGCACGCTGCTGGCCGCCACGCTGGCCTGGATGGCGCAGAAGAATGATGCGCGCATTCATTCCGCCACCTTCTGGGCGGCGCAGACCGATTTCAGCGAGGCCGGCGACCTGCAGGTCTTTGTCGATGACGCCCAGCTCGACGCGCTGCAGCAGCAGATGCAGGAATCCGGCGGCGTGCTCAAGGGCTCCAAGATGGCGGGCGCCTTCAACATGCTGCGCGCCAACGACCTGATCTGGTCCTTTGTCATCAACAACTACATGCTGGGCAAGGAGGTCGCGCCCTTCGACCTGCTCTATTGGAACAGCGACACGACGCGGATGCCGGAGAAGCTGCATCTGTCCTATCTGCGCAACTGCTATCGCGACAATGCGCTGGCGCTGGGCAAGATGGAGATGGGCGGGATCAAGCTTGACCTGACCCGGGTCAAGGTGCCGGTCTATCTGCAGTCGGCGCGCGAGGACCACATCGCCCCGGCGCGCTCGGTCTACAAGGCGGTACAGCTTTTCAGCGGGCCGGTGCGCTTCATCCTGGCGGGCAGCGGCCATATCGCGGGCGTGATCAATCCGCCCGCTGCGGGCAAGTACCAGTACTGGACCAACACCAAGAAGGAAGCCGATTTCGATGCCTGGCTGCCGGGCGCGAAGGAAACCGCCGGATCATGGTGGCCGGACTGGGACCAGTGGCTGTCAAAGCTGTCGGGCGAACAGGTACCGGCACGCACGCCGGGCGACGGCAAGCTCAAGCCGATTGGCGAGGCGCCCGGCACCTATGTCAAAGTGAAAGCGCAATAGGCGCGTCGTTGGTGCGGCCCGGCAGTAGTTTTTCGTTCTCGCCGCCGATCTGGTGGTAATAGCCCGGTCCTTCCGAACCGCTGATCCAGTAATCGCGCCGGGGATTGATCAGCCAGGTCTTGCCCTTGGCGTCGTGGACATAGCCCAACTTCAAGGTGGTCATGTACGAAGCGGCGAGATCGCTGTCCTGGCACTTGCCGCCCAGGCATTGCGAGGAAACCGACGTCACCGCCATCGCCGCGTCACGCGGGTTGGCGGCGGGGCCGCAATTCAGCGAGAACGCCACCGCGCCCGCGATGGGCAGCGACCAGTCGGCTTCGGGCGCGGCAGCGGCGGCGATCCACATTTGCAGGCGGCCAGCCTTTACGCGCCAGGTGACGAAGCCGGTGCCGCCCTTCTCGTTGCCGAAATGGGTCTGGGTAAAGCCAAAGGGCTGCGGCCGTGAGGGCGACAGGCTGGCGGGCGAGCCGAAGCGCTGTTCGAGCAAGGCGCGGATGGGCACTTCCGGCGCGCCCTGCAGCGCCATGCTGGCGAAGAGCGCCTGCTGGAAACGGCCGGGCATCGCCACCTGCAACAGGCTGCCATCCTTCTCATAGCCGATGATGCGCCACTGGTCCGGCATGACGCCATTGCAGCGGCCGGTACCAAAACCGGTCAGGGCCATCGGCTTGGTGGTGGCACCGCGTTCGACGGCAAGCGTCCAGGCGGCATTGCCGGACATCGGCATCGGCTTGTAGGCATCCTTCGCCAGGATGCGCGGCGGATAGACGGAATATTTCTGCGTCTTGACGGGATCGGGCGCGGCATCGAACAGCAGCGCGATCTGTTTGGCCTTGGCGCCCGTGCCGTCATACAGCGTCAGCGCCGCCCTTTCGCCGGCGCGATAGCGCGCGATCAGGCTGGCGGCATGCGCGGCGGAGCGCACCGCCTGCCCGCCAATGGCGGCGATGACATCGCCGGGCTTGATCAGCGCCTTCGCCGCCGGGCTCCGCGCATCGACGCCTGATATCAGCGCGCCCCGGTTCAGGCTGGGCGTGCGGCCAGCCGCCGCCACGGTCAGCGGTGCGAATTGCAGGCCGGAATAGCCCAGCGCCGTAGGCGGCGGGCGCTGCGCATACCAGACCGCGCCCGCGAACAGCAGGAGGGCGGCCATCAGAATGGGCAGGATGCGTCCCATAAGGACCGCTTCTACACCAGACCGCGTGTCTCCGGCAGGCCCAGCATCAGGTTGAGGTTCTGCACCGCCATGCCGCCGGCGCCCTTGCCGAGATTGTCGAGCACGGCAATCGCGCGCGCCTGTCCCAGCTTTTCATTGCCGAAGACGAACAGCTTCAGGCGATTGGTGCCCGCCAGCAATTCGGCGTCCAGCACCGCCAGGCCCGCCGCCTCTTCCAGCGAGGCGACCTCGATCAGCGCCTTGCCCTGATAGGCCTGCGCCAGCGCGGCCTGGATGTCGGCGGGCTTCGGCCTGCCCGGCAGCGCATGCAAGTGCAGCGGCACTTCCACCAGCATGCCGCGATGGAAGCGCGCCACCGAGGGGCTGAACAGCGGCGGCACGGTCAGGCCCGCATGCTGCGTCATTTCCGAGATGTGCTTGTGGCCAAGGCCCAGCGCATAGGCACGCGATACCGTTTCGACGTAATGGGGCGCGTCCTGCTTCTCGAATTCCTCGATCATGCTCTTGCCGCCGCCGGAATAACCGGAGACGCCATGCACGGTGAGCGGGGTGTCCGCCGGAATGATCCCGGCGCGCACCAGCGGCCGGGCGATGGCGAGAAAGCCGGTGGCCCAGCAGCCGCCATTGCTGACGCGCTTGGCCGCTGCAATGCGCGCGGCGCTGTCGGCTTCCAGCTCGGCAAAACCATAGACCCAGCCCGGCGCGACGCGATGCGCCGTGGAGGCGTCGATCACCCGCACTTCCGGATTGTCGATCAGCGCCACGGCTTCCTTGGCTGCCTCGTCGGGCAGGCAGAGGATCACCAGGTCGGCGGCGTTGAGCATGGCCTTGCGCGCGGCGGCGTCCTTGCGCTGCGCGTCGGACAGCACCAACAGCACCAACTCCGCGCGCGGGGCCAGGCGCTCGCGGATTTCAAGCCCCGTGGTTCCTGCCGCGCCATCGATGAAGATCTTCGCCATGACCGTTCCTTTCCGCGTGGGGCAAATACGCCAAAAGCCCCGCTGTGAACAGGGTGCATCACGGCTGTTCCCATCCCCGCTTCGCCGCTAGACTGGCAAAAAACAACCATATGCACCCGGGGAAATGCCGATATGCGCGCCTTGAAACTGGCCCTGATCCTGCCTGCGCTGGGTCTTGCTGCGATTGCCCATGCCGCCTCGCCCACCGACTGGCCCGAATACGGCAATGATCCGGGCGGCATGCGCTATTCGCCGCTGACCCAGATCACCCCGGCCAATGTCGGCAGGCTGAAGAATAGCTGGACCTATGGCATGAACCCCCAGCCGGTTGCGGGCCAGCCGCGCGGCATGGTGGCGAGCACCACCCCGGGCGGGCGCGGCCGCGTGCCGACCTCCACCGCCACACCGATCATGGTGGATGGCGTGCTCTACCTGCCGACGCCGTTTGGCCGCGTCGTGGCGCTCAACGCCGATAGCGGCAAGCAGATCTGGGCCTATGCCCTGCCCGGCGGCGACCAGCCGCCGTTCCGTGGCGTTTCCTATTGGCCGGGCGATGCGCGCCATGCGCCGCGCATCATCTTCGGCACCATCGGCGGCAAGCTGGTGGCGCTGGATGCCAAGACCGGCGAGCCGTCAAAGGGCTTTGGCGAAAACGGCATGGTCGATCTCAAGACCAATGCGATCATGAACGGCTTCGACAAGGCCGGTTATGGCATCACCGCGCCCGGCAGCATCTACAAGAACCTCATCATCCTGGGCAGCCGCGTGCAGGAACGGCCGCAGCTTGGGCCATCGGGTGCGGTGCGCGCCTTCGACATCATCACCGGCAAACAGGCCTGGAGCTTCAGCGGCATCGCCCAGCCCGGCGACAAGAACCACGCCACCTGGGAAGACGAAGGCTGGAAGCAGCGTTCGGGCGTCAATGTCTGGAACCTGATGACGGTGGATGCGCAGCGCGGCATCGTCTACCTGCCGTTCGGCGCGCCGACGATTGACCGCTATGGCGGCGACCACAAGGGCATGAACCTCTACAGCTCCAGCCTGGTGGCGGTGAACGCGGCCACCGGCAAGTATCTGTGGCACTTCCAGTTGACGCATCACGACATCTGGGACCTGGATTATCACACCCCGCCAACGCTGATCACCGTGCGCCGCAATGGCCGCAACATTCCGGCCGTGGCGGCAATCAACAAAGGCTCGTTCCTCTTCATACTGGACCGCGTCACCGGCCAGCCGCTCTACGAGGTGAAGGAAACGCCGGTGCCGCCCTCGACCGCGCCGGGCGAAGTGGCCTGGCCGACCCAGCCCATCCCGGTGAAACCGGCGCAGCTTTCGCGCGGCGGCTTCCAGATGAGCGACCTGATGGATGTCGATCCCGGTGCACGGGCGCGCTGCGAGGCGATGATCAAGGAGGGCAACGTCAAGACCGGCACGCTGTTCGAGCCCATTACTTTTGACCGGCCCATGATCGTGTTTCCCTCGTCCGAGGGCGGGCCGGAATGGGGCGGCGGCGCCTTTGATCCCAGGCTGGGCTATTTCATCATCAACACCAACAGTCGCGGCAACATCGAACAGATCATCCGCCGTCCGGACGGCGCTTATGATTTCACCAGCCGTCTGTTTCGCGACAACCAGACCAACATGAACTGCAACGCGACGCCCTGGGGCGAGCTGGCGGCAATCAACGTCAACACCGGCGACATCACCTGGCGCGTCAATCTGGGCGTCACTGACAATGCGCCGCCCGGCAAGCAGGACACGGGCCGCGTCAGCAATGGCGGCCCGATCCTCACCGCCAGCGGGCTGACCTTCATTGCCGGCACGGATGACGCCCGCTTCCGCGCCTTCGATACCCGCACCGGCAAGGAGCTGTGGACCTACAAGCTGGACTATTCCGGCCACGCCACGCCGATCACCTATCGCGGCAAGAACGGTAAGCAGTATGTCGTTGTGATCGCCACTGGCGGCTCCTATCTCGGCAGCCCGGCAGGCGGCGACAGCGTCATGGCCTTCACATTGCCGTGAGCGGGCACATTGCCGTGAAGGACAGGCTCGCAGGACCAGTCTGACGAACTCGTAACGATCACCCCGCTGCCAGACACGATATTGTCTGGTGGTGGGGGATTCACAAAATACGAGGAACGTCGAAATGAAATTCAATCTAGTTCTTGCCGCCGCGCTGACCATTGGCGCTGCCGGTATTGCGTTTGCCCAGGATGCTCCGGCCCCCGCGCCAGGCGGTGGCCGTGGTGGCGCGCTGCAGGCGGCCTGTTCCGCCGACATCGCCGCCAACTGCGCCGGTCAGACCGGCCGTGGCGCGCGCCAGTGCCTGACCACGAATGAAAGCAAGCTGTCTGCGGGCTGCAAGGCCGCGCTGGCGGCGGCGCCTGCCGGTCGTGGTCCGGCGCCTGCCGGCCAGTAAAAGCCAGACTTTCTTCCAAGTGCCGCAGCGGCCGGAACCTTACGGGTTCCGGCCGTTGTGCTTTTGCCCTTGCAACGCTGGGGCGAAACACCGATGTAGGACTTGGCGGGGAAGACTAGAGAATCCATGCGTTCCGTCATGACATTGCTGTTCGCCATCCTGCTGGGCGTCGCACCGGCTGCGGCACAGACCGCCAACCCGGCCGAACAGTTTGTTTCCGGCAATATCCGCGCCGGTCTCGCCATTCTCAACGACAGCAGCCTCGACACCAGCACCCGCACAGCGCGCTTCGAACGCTTCCTGCTGGACAATACCGACCTGGGCCGCATCGCGCTGTTCACGCTGGGCAGCGCGCCGGCAACGCCCGCACAACGGGATGCGTTCGTGGCGGCGTTCAACGGCTATGCCACCACGGTCTATCGCTCCTATTTCCGCAATTACACCGGCCAGACTCTGGCCGTCACCGGCTCGCGCCAGAATGCGCCCGGCGATTTCGTGGTGCGCGCGCTGATGACCGATGCCGGTGGCGCAGCGCTGCCGGTGGATTTCCGGGTCCGCACCGATGGACCCCGGCCGCTGGTGATGGATGTCGGTTTCGCCGGCATCTGGCTGGCGGTCACGCAGCGCGACGACTTTGCCGCCTTCCTGGCGCGCAACAAGGGCGATGTCGCGGCCCTCACCGATTATCTGGCCACGCGCGCCAAGGCGATCCGGTAAACGAAAAAAGCCGCCTGGATCGCTCCAGGCGGCTTTTCTGTTCGGAATAGCGAAGCGGTTTAGCGCTTGCTGAACTGGAACGAACGGCGCGCCTTCGGGCGGCCATACTTCTTGCGCTCGACCGCGCGCGGGTCGCGGGTGAGGAAGCCACCGGGCTTCAGCGCGGCGCGCAGGGTGGGCTCATAGGCCACCAGGGCGCGGCTGATGCCGTGGCGCACCGCACCGGCCTGGCCGGAAAGGCCACCGCCATTGACGGTGACGATGACGTCGAACTGGCCGTCGCGCGCGGCGGCGATCAGCGGCTGGCGCAGGATCATGCGCAGCACCGGACGGGCGAAATAGACCTTCTCGTCTCGGCCGTTGATGGTGATCTTGCCGCTGCCCGGCTTGATCCAGACGCGGGCAACCGATTCCTTGCGGCGGCCGGTGGCATAGGCGCGGCCCTGGGCATCGCGCTTGTTGTCAACCGTGACGGTCTCGGCCTCGGCGGAGCGGGCCTTGATCAGCGTGGTCTTGAGTTCGGTGAACTTGTTCTCTTCGGCCATGATCAGGCTGCCTTATTCTTCGAAGCAGAGAGGGTCTTCTGCTGATTGTTCTTGGGGTTCATCGCGACGACGTCCAGCGTCACCGGCTGCTGCGCTTCGTGCGGGTGCTCGGTGCCGGCATAGACGCGCAGGTTGGACATCTGGCGGCGGCCCAGCGGACCGCGCGGAACCATGCGCTCAACCGCCTTCTCCAGGATACGCTCGGGGAACTTGCCGCGCATGATGGCTTCCGCCGTGCGTTCCTTGATGCCGCCGATATAGCCGGTGTGGTGGTAGTAGACCTTGTTCTTCAGCTTGTTGCCGGTCAGCACGACCTTGGCGGCGTTGATGACGATGACATTGTCACCGCAATCCATGTGGGGGGTGTAGGTGGATTTGTGCTTGCCGCGCAGGCGCATGGCGATGATCGAGGCAAGACGGCCCACGACGAGGCCTTCGGCGTCGATCAGGATCCACTTCTTCTCGATCTCGGTAGGCTTGGCCGAGTAGGTTTTCATGGGCGATATTCTCTTGAAAGGACGGCGCGATATACGCACCTGCCCCCGCCACGTCAACGGAAATGTCTGATTTCCAGGCCTTTTTCGTATACGGTATCTAAATACCGCTACCGGCAGGCCGTCACTGGAAATGCCGGAAATCAGGGTTAGATTGACCTGGCCCTGCTTCGACCGCCCCGGACCACTATATGCCCACCTACCCCGACACCCTGATCAAGACCATCCTGCGCTCGGTGAAGACCATCGCTATGGTGGGTGCGAGCGCCAACGAGATCCGCCCGTCCTATTTCGCGATGATGTACCTGCTGAACAAGGGCTACACCGTGATCCCGGTGAACCCCGGCGCGGCGGGCAAGACCATCCTGGGCCAGACCGTCTATGCGACGCTGAAAGATGTGCCTTCGCCGGTGGACATGGTGGACATCTTCCGCGAGGCGAAATTCGCCCCCGATATCGCGCGCGAGGCGGTGGCGGAGAAAGACCGCCTGGGCGTGAAGATTCTCTGGATGCAGCTCGGCGTCATCAGCCCCGAAGCCGAAAAGATCGCGCAGGATGCCGGCCTGACCGTCATCATGGACCGCTGCCCCAAGATCGAGCATGGCCGCTTCTCTGGCGAGATGGGCTGGCTGGGCATCAACCGCAAGGTGATCGACAACCGCAAGCCCCTGCTGTTCGGCAAGGGCGGCTCGCTCAAGCGGCTCTGACCATGTCGCTCGACAATGCCGCCCTCACCATCTTCGGCGACTCCATCTCGGGCAATTGCCTGAAGGTGAAGTTCACCGCCGACCTGCTGGGCCTGCCCTATGACTGGGTCGAGATCAGCGTATTGGCCAAGGAAACCCGCACGGCGGAATTCCTTGGCCTGAATCCCGCAGGCCAGGTGCCGGTGGTGCGGCTGGCCGACAGCAGCGTGCTGGCCCAGTCCAACGCCATCATCCTGCACCTGGCCGAAGGCTCGAACGTCATCCCCGCCAGCGCCTATGACCGCGCCCTGATGTACCAGTGGCTGTTCTGGGAACAATATTCCCACGAGCCCGCCATCGCCGTGCTGCGCTTCCAGCGCCTCTATCTGCAGACGCCGGACAGCGAGATCGCCCCGGCGCTGATCGAGAAAAGCGAGAAGGCCCTGACGCTGATGCAGAACCATATGGCCGCCCGCGAATATTTCGCCGGCGACGCGCTCACGCTGGCCGATATTGCACTGGTGGCCTATACCCGCTTTGCCCATGACGCGAAGCTGGACCTCGCGCGCTGGCCTGCGGTGAAAGCCTGGGTCCGCCGCATCGAGAACGACCTCAACATCGAACACGCCGGAGGCTGACAATGGCCGATTATGGTTTCAACACGCTGAGTGTCCATGCCGGGGCGCAGCCCGATCCCGCCACCGGCGCGCGCGCCACGCCGATCTACCAGACCACGGCCTTCGTCTTCGAGGATGCCGACCACGCCGCCGCCCTGTTCAACCTGCAGGTCTTCGGCAACGTCTATACGCGGCTGATGAACCCCACCACCGCCGTGCTGGAAGAGCGCGTCGCGGCGCTGGAAGGCGGCCGCGCCGGCCTGGCCTGCGCCAGCGGCCATTCCGCCCAGCTTCTCACCTTCCACACCTTGATGAGCCCGGGCATGGAGATCGTGGCGGCGCGCCAGCTCTATGGCGGCTCGGTCAACCAGATGAAGCAGGGCTTCGCCAAGTTCGACTGGCACACCAAGTGGGCCGACGCCACCGACCCCGGCAGCTTCAAGCCGCTGATCACCGACAAGACCCGCGCGCTGTATGTGGAAAGCATCGCCAATCCCGGCGGCATCATCACCGACATCGAAGCGTTGGCGAAGATCGCCCATGACGCGGGCGTGCCGCTGATCGTGGACAACACGCTGGCATCGCCCTACCTGATCCGGCCGATCGAATTTGGCGCCGACATCGTGCTGCATTCGGCCACCAAGTTCCTGGGCGGACATGGCAACTCGATGGGCGGCGTCATCGTCGATGGCGGCAAGTTCGACTGGGGCAGCGGCAAATATCCCACCCTGTCCGAGCCCAACCCGTCCTATCACGGCATGCGCATGTGGGAGACCTTTGGCGACATGGCCTTTGCCATCGCCACCCGCGTGCTGGGCCTGCGCGATCTGGGCCCGGCCCTGTCGCCGATGAACGCCTTCCTGATCCAGACCGGCATCGAGACCCTGCCGCTGCGGGTGCAGCGCCATTGCGACAATGCCCTGGCGGTGGCGAAGTGGCTGCAGGCCAATCCCAAGGTGGAATGGGTGAATTATGCCGGCCTGCCCGACAATCCATTCTACAAGCTGCACCAGAAATATTGCCCCAAGGGCGCGGGCAGCGTCTTCACCTTCGGCCTCAAGGGCGGCTATGAGGCGGGCGTCAAGCTGGTGAATGGCGTCAAGCTGTTCAGCCATGTCGCCAATATCGGCGATACCCGCAGCCTGATCATCCATCCGGCTTCGACCACGCATCGCCAGCTCGCCGACGAGGATCGCGCCAAGGCCGGCGCAGGCAATGACGTGATCCGCCTGTCCATCGGCATCGAGGATACGGCGGACATCATCGCCGACCTGGAACAGGCGCTATCCTAGGATTTGCGCATCTCGTGCGCGTGCCAGACGGCGATGCAGAACAGCAGCGCCGCCACGGTCTGGTGGATGGCCGACAGCCCCAGCGGCGCCTGATAAACCAGCGTCACGATGCCGAGGAAAATCTGGATGGTGACGAACACCGTCGCCACCTTGCCGCTGGTCTTGGCCATGCCCGCGCCCTGCTTCAAGGCATTGGCATAGATCGCCACCGTCATGGCCGCCACGACATAGGCCAGGATGCGGTGGTTGAACTGGGCCAGGCCGGGATTCTCGAAGATGTTGCGCCACCAGGGCGCATAGAAGAACGCATCTTCCGGGAAGACGCTGCCATTCATGTCGGGCCAGGTGTTGTAGAGCAGGCCCGCATGCAGACCCGCCACCAGCGCCCCCAGGATGATCTGGCCATAGATCAGCGCGATGAAGGTCAGGTTCAGCTTCGGCGCCCAGCCGGATTTTGGCGGGCGCAGATAATCCAGCGCCGTCCACACCATCGCGCCCAGCAGGATCACCGCCGCACCCAGATGGATGGCGAGCCGCAACGGCGCGACGCTGACCCGAGTCTCCAGTCCCGACTGCACCATCCACCAGCCCAGCAGGCCCTGGAAGCCGCCCAGCGCGAACAGGATGACAAAGCGCGGCCATTCCTTGCGCGCGATGGCGCCGGTCAGCGCGAACCAGAGAAAGGGCACGGCAAACAGCAGCCCCAGGAAGCGGCCCAGGAAACGGTGGCCCCATTCCCACCAGAAAATATCCTTGAAGCCCGCCAGCGTCATGTCGCTGTTTTCTTGCAGGAACTGGGGGATCTGCTTGTACTTGGCAAAGGCCTCCATCCAGGCGGCATCGCTCAGCGGCGGGATCGCGCCCATGATCGGCTTCCATTCGGTGATGGAAAGACCCGATCCGGTCAGGCGGGTCAGGCCACCGATCACCACCATGAACAGAATGACCAGCACCACCGCCACGAGCCAGAGGCCCACGGCAGTACGGCTTTTCCAGAAATTCGCTGTCATCATGGCGGCCATATGATACCGTCCCCGGGCAAACAAATCCATCTGAGCATGACGCCGCACACCAAGAAACTGATCGCCACCGCCCTTGTCATCCTGGTGTGGCTGCCGGCCTACGCGATTTTCATCACCGGGCTTTACTGGCGCCTGTTCCAGCCGGGCACACCCTGGTTTGCCGACCTGCTTTTCTATGCCGTCGCCGGAACGCTCTGGATCGTTCCCATTGGCCTGGCGTTACCCTGGATGTACCGGGAACCCTCGCAGAAATAAGCCAGGTCAGCCGTGATCTTCGACGACACCAGCCGCCAGCGTTTCGAACAGGATGTCGACGGCAAGCTGGTCTTCGCCAATTATCGCCTGCAGGACGGGGCCTATGCCCTCGTCCATGTCGAAGCCGATCCGGCCTTGCGCGGCACCGGCGCGGCCGACCGCTTCATGGCCAGGCTGGTGGCGCATGGCCGCGAACAGGGGCTGAAATTCGTGCCCTATTGCTCCTATGCCCACGCCTGGTTCAAGCGCCACCCGGATGCGGGCGACGTGCTGGGTTAGCTCTTCACGACCGTCTGGCGCTGCTCGCCCAGGCCCTGGATGCCCAACTGCATCACGTCACCGACATTGAGGAAGACGGGATTGGGCTTCTGGCCCATGCCGACGCCCGGCGGCGTGCCGGTGGTGACGATGTCACCCGGATGCAGGGTGAAGAAGCGGCTGAGATAGGAAACCAGGAAGGCCGGCTTGAACACCATCGTGTTGCTGTTGCCGTCCTGATAGCGCTTGCCGTTGACCTCGAGCCACATGGCGAGCTGGTTGGTGTCGCCGATCTCGTCCTTGGTGACGAGCCAGGGGCCGACCGGACCAAAGGTATCGCAGCCCTTGCCCTTGTCCCACTGGCCGCCGGGACGGCCGACCTGGAATTCGCGCTCCGACACATCATTCACCAGGCAGAAGCCGGCGACGTAATCCAGCGCCTCGGCTTCGCTGACATAGGATGCCTTCTTACCGATGACGAAGCCCAGTTCGACTTCCCAGTCCATCTTGGTGGAATCGCGCGGCTTCATCACATCGTCATTGGGACCGACGATGCAGGATGTCGCCTTCATGAAGAAGATCGGCTCGCTGGGCAGCGGCATGTTGGTCTCGGCGGCATGGTCGGCAAAGTTCAGGCCGATGCCGATGAACTTGCCGGTGCCGCTGACGCAAGGACCCAGGCGCGGATTGCCCGCCACCTTGGGCAGGCTGGCGGGATCGAGTGCGGCCAGCGTCTTGAGGCCTTCATCCGAAAGCGCCGCACCAGCGATGTCGCCCACCACGCCGGAGAGGTCGCGGATGATGCCATCCTTGTCGAGCAGGCCAGGCTTCTCGGAACCGGCGGGCCCATAACGCAGCAGCTTCATCGCGAACTCCCTTGAATTCTTATCTTCAGCTTTTGTCTGTCGCGCGGCCTCGAAGACGCTGTCGCGCGAGGCCGCTTGCTATTCTTTCCCACGGCGAAGCCGTTGGAAAAGAATGGTCGGAGCGACAGGATTTGAACCTGCGACCCTTTGCCCCCCAGGCAAATGCGCTACCAGGCTGCGCTACGCTCCGACATCAGGCCGTCAGGCCCGAGGGCGCGGAGATATAGGGGCAGACGCGCCCCGTCAACGTTCAGCGGAAAACTTAAGGAAAATCAGGCCCAAAATTAAACTTTGGCGGCCCGGAGGCGCTGCTTCAGGCCCTGCAGTTCGGCCAGCAGCATTTCCAGCCGCACCCGCTCGCTTTCGGGCAGGAAGCCACGTTCGGCGAACATGTCCACCGTCTCCACCGGGCGCACGGTCAGGACACGCTGCATCGGCGCCTGCTGCACGGCCTTGGGCATGGGCGGCAGCGGCGCGGAAGGGCTGAAACGGGCGCCACGGCCGATCTCGGCAACATGGCGGATACCACGGTCCTTGAGCAGCTTCTGCACGCCCTTGATGGTGAGGCCATCGCTGTAGAGCAGCGAACGGATGCCGCGCAGTAGGTCTATATCCTCGGGGCGATAGAAGCGGCGGCCACCGGCGCGCTTGATAGGCTTGACTTGCGGGAAGCGGCTTTCCCAGAAGCGCAGCACATGCTGCGGCAGGTCGAGATCGGTCGCCGCTTCACTGATGGAGCGGAATGCTTCCGGAGATTTCTCGTGGAAAGCGAAAGCGGGCGACGACAAGGTTTAATCCTCTGCTTCGGGCGCGACCGTCTGGCCGTTGATCATGGCCTTCAATACATGACTCGGGCGAAACACCAGCACGCGACGCGGCGCGATCGGCACTTCATCACCGGTCTTGGGATTGCGGCCCATGCGCTGGCTCTTCTGGCGCACCGCGAAGGTTCCGAAGGAGGACAGCTTGACGGTCTCGCCGCGCGCCAGCGCGCCGCAGACTTCTTCCAGCATGTCCTCGACCATCTGGGCCGAGTCGGTGCGGGACAGCCCCACCGCCTGAAAGACCGATTCCGTCAGATCGGCGCGCGTCAAAGTTCCCGTAGCCATGCCCCAGCGACTCCAATTATCCACAGGAGCCTAGGACTGGCCCGAAAGGCCGTCAATATCAATTGGATAGGGCCAGAGGCTAAAGTTCAGCCGGCGGGCAATCAGGGCTTACCACCGGAGCAGACAAGCGCCCCAGGTGAAACCAGCGCCCATAGCCTCCAGAAGCACCAGGTCGCCCCGCTTGATGCGGCCGTCCTGGACCGCCGTGACCAGCGCCAGCGGCACCGAGGCCGCCGAGGTGTTGCCGTGGAAGGCCACGGTCGAGACCACCTTGGCGGGATCGATCCCCAGCTTGCGGGCGGTGCCGTCCAGGATGCGCTGGTTGGCCTGGTGCGGCACGAACCAGTCCACCGCGGAAACGGGAATGCCCGCCGCGGCGGCCGAAGCCTCGATGGCGGCGGCGATGTTGGCGACGGCGTGCTTGAAGACTTCCTTGCCCTGCATCTTGAGCAGGCCCGCGCTGCCGGTGGACGAGACGCCGCCATCGGTGTGCAGCAGGTCTTGCAACCGCCCGTCGGAGAAGATGCGGGTGTTGAGGATGCCCTGGTCTTCATTGTCGCCATGCCCGGCATGGGCCTGCAGCACCACCGCGCCAGCGCCGTCGCCAAACAGCACGCAGGTGGTGCGGTCGGTCCAGTCCAGCACGCGGCTCATGGTCTCCGCGCCGATCAGCAGGATGGTGCGGGCCTGGCCGGTGCGGATCAGGCTGTCGGCCAGCGACAGGCCATAGATGAAGCCGGAGCAGACTGCCTGGACGTCGAAAGCTGCGCCACGGCTCATGCCCAGGCGCGACTGCACCATCGTGGCGACCGAGGGAAAGGTGCGATCCGGCGTCGTCGTGGCGACGATCACCATATCGAGTTCGCCCGCATCGATGCCGGCATCGGCCAATGCGGCGCGGGCCGCGCCCAGCGCCAGGTCGGAAGTGTTCTGGCCTTGCGGCGCGATGTAGCGCTGGCGGATGCCGGTGCGCTCGCGAATCCATTCGTCCGAGGTGTCGACCTTCTTCGCCAGCTCGTCATTGGTGACGACATTGTCCGGCAGGAAGGCGCCGGAGCCGATGACGCGCGCGCGGATCATGTCAGGACTGCCTGTTCTTGTTCTTTGTCTTGCGCGGGCGGCACGGCATCGAGCTTGCGGCGGTCGGCGGTGATGCGGGCGTTGATGTCGGCATTGGCCAGGTCCACCGCCAGGCTGAGCGCGCCGGAGAAGCCGATCTCGTCGGTGCCGCCATGCGCCTTCACGACGACGCCGTTGAGGCCCAGGAAAACGCCGCCGGCCGAGGCGCGGGGATCGAGATTGCGCTTGAGGGTGTTGAGCGCACCCGCCGCGAAGATCGCGCCGATCATGCCCAGCACGGAACGCTTCAGCGCCCGGCGCAGATAGCCTGCCACCAGCTTGGCCGCGCCTTCCGCCGTCTTCAGGGCGATGTTACCGGTGAAGCCGTCGGTGACGACGACATCCACCAGGCCTTCGGTGATGTCGTTGCCTTCGACAAAGCCGTGAAAGGCGATGGGCAGCTTGCTGGACCGCAGGATCTGGGCGGCGGCACGCACCGCGTCATTGCCCTTCTGCTCCTCGGAGCCGACATTCAGCAGGCCGACGATGGGCCGCTCCATGTTGAAGACGATCTGGGCATAGGCTTCGCCCATGACGGCGAAATCGACAAGCTGTTCGGCGGTGGCGCTGACATTGGCGCCGACATCCAGCACCACGGTGCGGCCGCGCATGGTCGGCCAGATCGAGGCGATGGCAGGCCGGGCAATACCTTCGATGGTGCGAAGCTGCAGCAGGCTCATCGCCATCAGCGCGCCGGTGTTGCCGGCAGAGACCGCGACATGCGCTTCGGCCTTCTTCACGCTTTCGATGGCGCGCCACATGGAAGTGTTCTGGCCACGGCGCACGATCTGGCTGGGCTTGTCTTCCATGGTGACGCGTTCGGGCGCGTGGCGCAGCGTGATGCGGCCCTTGAGGCGGGGCTGCGCCGCCAGCAGCGGCGCGAGCACTGCTTCGTCGCCATGCAGCAGGAATTTGATGCCGGGGTGGCGCTCGACCGCGCGAACCAGTCCGGACACGACCACGCCGGGGCCGGCATCGCCGCCCATCGCATCGATCGAGACAGTCAGTTCGCGTGTCACCGAGACTCTTTCCGGAAGATTCGCGTCTTCAGGCAAGGAGTGTAGGTCAGTCGGCCACTTTCACAACTTCGCGGTCGGCATAATGGCCGCAGGACGCGCAGATGTGGTGCGGCAGCTTCTTCTCGCCGCAATTCGGGCAATCGGCATGGCCGACCGCCGTGAGCGCGTGGTGCGAGCGGCGCATATTCCGGCGCGACGGAGAGGTTTTTCGCTTGGGGACCGCCATGGCGGGTACTCCTTAAGGCCCGGAGAAAGCCGGGACGGCAAATCGAGGGCGCGGACGTAGCAGGAAAGTCCCTGCCCTATCAAGCGGAATTCCCGCCCCGGCCCCGGCCTAAGTCTTTGATTTCAGGCTTTTGAGGACGGCAAACGGGCTTTCCGGGGCTGGGTCGGCGTCTGGACCGGGGGTAAATTCCACCCCCGGGGCCCGGGGATAGGGGGCCAGGGACAGGATAAACTCCTCCAGCGCCGGACCGGCCAGGTCGTAATGCAGGCTTTCGATCTCCTCGGGCGCCTCATCGGCATCCGGGGCCATCTGGCCCGAAAGGTCCAGTTCGGTGGCCACAGGCGCTGTCGCAGGCGCACGCCGGGCCGGGCCAGTGAAGAGCAGCGCCCGGACAAAGTCATGGCGGATGGCGGCAGGCACCGGCTCCAGCGTCACGACACAGGCCTGGGTGACATCGGCCTCCAGCCGGTAGTCCAGCGTGTAGCCCGTGGGTCCGGGCTTGCCGAGGGTCACGCTGGCGATGAAGCGGGAGATACCGAGCACTTCCGCCAGCACGGCGATGGCGGCGCGCTGGGCCTCGTCGGCCTCGATGCGAACCTGGTCGCCGGCATTGCCCAGCCGGCCCAGATTGTAGGTGTGGGAAAGCGGCGCGCTCATGCGTTCCACAGCGCGGGCATCGGCCCAAAATCGAGTTCACCCGCGCCCGAATATTTCAGGTGCTCGCGCGCCGCGAAGGCATAATCCGCCAGCGTGCGGGCGCGGATCGCATTGCCGGGGCGCTCGCGATAAAGGTTGCGCACCAGCGCCGCCGCCAGCTCATCTTCGTCCTTCGCCGCGTAATAGACCTGCAGGCGGCCATACCAGGCATCGGCGAACTGGCGCATCTTGCGGCCCAGTCCCATGTCGCCCATCCCCTGTTCGCGCATGGCCTCGTCAAAGCCGACAAAGATGGCGTCGGTCAGCGCCTGGGCGGCCTCGCCCGTCAGATGGCCCAGCGCCAGCCAGCCATGCAGCGCCACCAGGTCGAAGCGGCCATCCACCGTGTCGGGAACCTCGAACTCGCGGAAAAAACCCGGCTCGCGGGCGCGGGTGACCAGGACGGTGTATAGCCGCTGGCCTGCGCCCCGTTGCGACACCGATTTCCTGAAAAAATTGAACATCAACGCGTAATCCCGGTGACAGGCAGGCAAACCCCAAGCCCGGCGGTTTGGCCTTGCGCCGCCGCCGCCCCCTAGGTTAGCACAAGGGCCAAGCGGGGCGTGTAAAGGCGTTAGAACAGACCCATGAAACTGGCAATCCCTTCGACGGTCTTCCTGTGTGTCACGGCCCTGACCGTGGCCTGTGCCCCCGTGACCAATACGCGCGGCTATATCGCCGACCCGGCCCTCGAATCGTCGGTCCGTCCCGGCACCGACACCAAGCAGACCATCCAGGACCGGCTGGGCTATGCCTCCACCACCGCCACCTTTGGCGGCGACAACACCTGGTACTACATCTCCTATCGCGAGAAGCAGGTGGCGTTCTTCAATCCCACCGTGCTGGAGCGCAAGATCCTGGCCGTGACCTTCGACCCGGCGGGCAAGGTCACGGGCCTGCAGCGCTTTGGCCTGGAACAGGGCCGGGTGATCAATTTCGAGACCCGCGAGACACCCGCACGCGGCCGCGAGCTGACCTTCCTGCAGCAGTTGCTGAATGCCCAGGCCGGCGCGGATACGCAGCCGATCCAGGATGTGAATCCCGGCGGCGGCGGATTGCCGTAATTTAAATTCCCCCATCCGTCGCAACTCGGGTCGGCGAAGTGCCGACACCTCGTTGCGACACCTTCCCCCTTCCTGGCGCTTCGCGCCGAAGTGGGAAGGAAGCTGGTGCCTGGCTGATGGTCGCCGCGCGGCTTCGCTGCGCGGCTCGCGTACAAAGAAAAAGCCCGGTGTCGCCACCGGGCTTTTTTGCGTTTCAGATTGTGGCTTCGATCAGCCCAGATGGGCCAGCGTCGCGAGCAGCAGCAGCGCCACGATATTCGCGATCTTGATCATAGGATTGACGGCCGGACCGGCAGTGTCCTTGTAGGGATCGCCGACGGTGTCGCCCGTCACTGCGGCCTTGTGGGCTTCCGAGCCCTTGCCGCCATGATGGCCGTCCTCGATGTACTTCTTGGCATTGTCCCAGGCGCCGCCGCCCGACGTCATCGAGATCGCCACGAACAAGCCCGTGATGATCACGCCCATCAGCATGGCGCCCAGGGCGTTGAAGGCCTGGGTCTTGCCGGCGATGGCGTTGACGATGAAGAACAGCACGATAGGCGAGAACACCGGCAGCATCGACGGGATCACCATTTCATTGATCGCGGACTTGGTGAGCAGGTCCACGGCGCGGGCGTAATCGGGCTTCTGCATGCCCTGCATGATGCCCGGCATTTCGCGGAACTGGCGGCGCACTTCCTCGACCACGCTGCCGGCCGCACGGCCGACGGCGGTCATCGCCATGCCGCCGAACAGGTAGGGCAGCAGGCCGCCGAAGAAGAGGCCCACCACCACCCAGGGATCGGCCAGGCTGAAGGTCGGCAGTTCGAGACCGGCGAAGAAGCCCTGCCCCTCATTGGCGAAATACTTCAGGTCCTCGGTGTAGGCCGCGAACAGCACCAGCGCGCCAAGGCCGGCCGAACCGATGGCATAGCCCTTGGTGACGGCCTTGGTGGTGTTGCCGACCGCATCGAGCGCATCGGTGGTCTTGCGGACATCGCCCTCAAGGCCGCTCATCTCGGCAATGCCGCCGGCATTGTCGGTGACCGGACCAAAGGCATCCAGCGCCACCACCATGCCCGCCAGCGACAGCATCGTCGAAACGGCGATGGCAATGCCGAACAGGCCCGCCAGGCTGTAGGTGACGATGATGCCGGCGCAGATCACCAGCGCGACGGGCGCGGTCGATTCCATCGAAATCGCCAGGCCCTGGATCACGTTGGTGCCGTGACCGGTGACCGACGACTTGGCGATCGACTGCACCGGGCGGAAGTTGGTGCCGGTATAGTATTCGGTGATCACGATCAGCGCGCCGGTGACGGCCAGGCCGACCACGCCGCACCAGAACAGGGTCACGCCGGTATAGCTGGAGGCGCCGCTGGTCAGGGGCGTGTCCAGGCCGATCAGCCAGTCGGTGAGCGGCCACAGGCCGATCAGCGACAGGATCACGGTGGCGATGACGCCCTTGTAGAGCGCGCCCATGATGTTCTGCGAAGCGCCCAGGCGGACGAAGAAGGTGCCGATGATCGAGGTGATGATGGAAAGGCCCGCGATGGCGAGCGGATAGATCATCAGCGCGGTCTTCTGCTCGCCGCTGAAATAAAGGTAGGCCAGCACCATCGTCGCCACCGTGGTGACGGCGAAGGTCTCGAACAGGTCGGCCGCCATGCCGGCGCAGTCGCCGACATTGTCGCCCACATTGTCGGCGATGGTGGCCGGGTTGCGGGGATCATCTTCGGGAATGCCCGCCTCGACCTTGCCCACCATGTCGCCGCCGACATCGGCGCCCTTGGTGAAGATGCCGCCGCCCAGACGCGCGAAGATCGAGATCAGCGAGGCGCCGAAGCCCAGACCGACCAGCGAGTCCTTGATGATAATGCCCTGCGCCGCGTCATCGGCAGACAGGCCCAGCACCTGTGTGAGGATGGCGTAGTAGCCGGCCACCGCCAGCAGGCCGAGGCCCACCACCAGCATGCCGGTAACGGCACCGGCGCGGAACGCGACCGAGAGGCCACCGGCCAGGCCGCCGCGCGCCGCCTCGGTGGTGCGCACATTGGCGCGCACCGAGACATACATGCCGACATAGCCCGCCGCGCCCGAGGCCGCGGCACCGATCAGGAAGCCAAGCGCCATCTGCCAGCCAAAGACCACAAAGGCGAGGATGAAGATCACCGCGCCGACAATGGCGATGGTGGTGTATTGGCGATTGAGATAGGCGGCGGCGCCTTCCTGAATGGCGGCGGCGATTTCCTGCATGCGGGCATTGCCCGGCGACAGCGCCATCACGGACCGGATGGTCCAGATGCCGTACAGCAGCGCGAGCACGCCACTGGCGAGAATAAGCAGAAGTGCGGTTTGCATGGCTTCCCCAGAGAGTTTGAATATGTGGGTCGCCGATAACGCCCTGACAGAGGAGCGGCATCGCCGATCCCCATGGCCGGGGCGCCGCATCCTCATCAGACAAGGGGGCGCGCCGCTTCAAGGGCGGCGGAGATATGCCAAAAGGCAAACCCCGGCGCAACCCTGGATCAGTGCGGCTTGGCCGCCTCGCAACGCGATTTCAGGGGATTGCCGTGCGCGTCCACGTCATGCGCCGCATCGGCGGGATGGGGTGACGGCGTCTGGCCGGGATGGAGTACCGCGATCTGCACCGTGCAAACGGCAATCATCTTGATCTTGCCCGGCCCCATCACCTTGATAGCGTTTGCAAGCAGGCGCGCCTCGACACCCTTGATGTTCACCGCCATCGGATTTTCAGCATTGGCGATGCCCGTCAGGTTCACCTCGCGAACAAAAGCGTCCTGGATGAAGGGGACCTTGTCGCGCACCGGCGTCACAAAACCTTCGGAGACCACGGTAAGCCGTGGATTTATATAGGCATAGCCCAGCAGCTTGCCGTCTTCGGCAGCCAGCGGCGCCATCAGATATTCCAGGTCGATATTGGTGCCGGGGCGGCCGCCCTCGGCGGCTTCAGGCGCACCATGCTCCGCCGCCAGCACAGGCATGGCGGCAAGCAACAACAGGGGAAGAAGCAAACGGCGCATGACGGCAGGCTCGCAAACCCGCGTTACGAAGTTATTAAACAAACCACCTCTGCCTTCGCTGGCCGAGACCAGCTACGGCATCTCCCCCCTTTCATGCGCTAGGCGCAAAAGGGGGAGCCCCTTAAAAATGTCTGTACCCGGACCTTTGCACCGGCAGCAGCTTGCCCGCCCGCGCCAGTTCGACGCCCGCGCCTGCCGTCACCTGACCGATCCGGGTCACCGCAACCTGGCAAACGTTTGCCGCCTGCATCACTTCGGCATGGCGATTCGGGGCGGCGGTGAAGGCGATCTGGTAGTCGTCACCGGCCGTCGCGGTACGGACGATGGCGGCATCGTCATCGCCCCAGAGCGCGCGCAGCGCATCGGAACGCGGGATCGCATCGGCATCCAGCAGCAGCTTGACGCCGCTGGCCCGCGCGACATGGCCCAGATCGGCGAGCAGCCCGTCCGAGACATCGGCGGCAGCGCTGGCGAACCCGCGCAAGGCCCGCGCGCCGAACGCGACCGGCGGCTGCGGCACGCGATAGCGCGCGGTGAGCGCATCGCGCTGCGCCTCATCCAGCGTGTGCGTCTCGCGGCTGAAGATCGCCAGCCCGCCACCGCTGTCACCAATCGTGCCGGTAACATAGATGTCATCGCCGGCCCGCGCGCCGTCACGGCGCACCATCGTGCCCTGCGGCACGAAGCCGAAGGCGGTGATGGAGATGGCGAGCGGCCCTTCGCTGCGCCCGGTATCGCCGCCGAGCAGCGTGATGCCGAATTCCGCCTGGTCTTGCTGCAGGCCCGCCGCAAAGGCGGCCAGCCAGTCCGGCGTCATGCTGGGCGGCAATGACAGGCCAAGCAGATAGG
>Ga0114970_10000003_pt1 | contig 160131 bp, 139 predicted proteins | sample M_140205_XF_Meta_FD_87030 | JGI IMG/M metagenome (GOLD analysis project Ga0114970, IMG submission 87030) | Freshwater microbial communities from Lake Montjoie, Canada to study carbon cycling - M_140205_XF_MetaG | ecosystem: Environmental > Aquatic > Freshwater > Lake | place: Lake Montjoie... | reverse complement strand
GAGAAGGCTGCTGCTGAAGCCGCTGCAAAAGCTGCTACTGAAGCCTCTGAGAAGGCTGCTGCTGAAGCCGCTGCAAAAGCTGCTACTGAAGCCTCTGCAAAAGCTGCTACGGAAGCCGCTGAGAAGGCTGCTGCTGAGAAGGCTGCTGCTGAAGCCGCTGCAAAAGCTGCTGCTGAAGCCGCTGCAAAAGCTGCTACGGAAGCCGCTGAGAAGGCTGCTGCTGAGAAGGCTGCTGCTGAAGCCGCTGCAAAAGCTGCTGCTGAAGCCGCTGAGAAGGCTGCTGCTGAAGCCGCTGAGAAGGCTGCCGCTGAGAAGGCTGCCGCTGAGAAGGCTGCCGCTGAGAAGGCTGCTGCTGAGAAGGCACAAGCTGAAGCGCAAGCAAAAGCGGTTGCTGAGAAGGCACAAGCTGAAGCCGCCGCTGCAGAAGAGGCCCAACGAATAGCCGCCTTTGAGCAGGCAGCCAAAGAAGCAGCTGAAAAGGAGGCTTTGGAACAAGCTGTGAAACAAGCAGCCTATGAACTAGAGCAAGCTGAACTAGCGGCACTTGGACCCATACCCAAGTTAGTATTTATTGTACCCTTCAGAAATAGAGCAGACCAAAAAAAAGTATTTGATAACGTTATGCCTACTATTTTGGAAGACATTCCTTCAACAGATTACAAAATATATTTCGTCCAGCAATGCGATACCCGTGATTTTAACCGTGGTGCTATGAAAAACATAGGATTTTTGGCTATGAAGGAAAAGTATCCCAATCACTACCAGGACTTTACATTTGTTTTTAATGATGTAGATACTATGCCACGTAAAAAGAATATGTTAAACTACAATACTCAAGTTGGAACAATTAAACATTTCTATGGACAGGAAAATACCTTGGGTGGAATCGTATCTATCAAAGGCTCTGACTTTGAGAAAACACTTGGCTACCCTAATTTCTGGGCATGGGGATATGAAGACAATATGTTGCAAATTCGTGCGCTCAAATACGGATTAACTATTGACAGGTCAACGTTCTTTAAAATTGGTGACCCAAACATTCTCCAATTAAACGAAAATTTGAATCGTATTATTAATCGCGATGAATTTAATAGATATGTTAATTACACATCTGAAGGTTTCTCCACTATAAACGGACTTGTATATGACGTTGATGATTCAAATAGGTTTATAAACGTTACTCAATTTAAAACAGAGGTTGATAACAATCCTTCCGGAAATCAATTGTATGATTTACGTAAAGGAAATAGACCATTTAATGTGAATCCAGTTCAAGCACGAGGTCGCAGAGGTTCATTAATGAGCTTAAGACTATAAGTTTACGATTATAAGTTTACGATTAAAAGTTTACGATTAAAAAAATTGATTTAATAATAATAACTTTTTATTAAATCACAAACAACCCAAGAACTTATCAAGATGATTGAGTATTCCGACGTTTATAGGCAATCAACCAATTCATTCAATGGGAACAATCCCAGGAAGAATAATAAATCAGAAATTATAAATTTTAAAATTCATCTACTTAACAAAAAATTAAACATTTCAGTAAACAAAGATAGTTCATTAGAAGATCTTTACATATCTATTTACAACGTAGTTTATCCGGAGTTCTCTACTGAAAAGAATATTGATGTTATTCCTCCTGCCGGAATATCCTACGTCCCTAGACTATATAATGTTGCTATTGCGAATGGAAAAACAGAAATTATTCATACGATTCCTTTGCATAAATTTATAACTATCTCTAGTTATATAAAATCTAATCCAGATTGCTTTGTTTCAAGTTCTATGTTTGGTAAAAAAATTTACACAATTTATGTAATTGACGAGTACGCAATAGTAAATTTAGATAAATACGCAAATAATAAAAATAATAAAACGCTGTTTCAAATGATGTTCTCTTGTTATTATTCAAAAAATATAGTTTCTAACAGCCTTCATTAACTTCTATTAATTTAAACGTCAATCCTACGTCTTCGTATGTTTCCCAAACACCAGATATTTTTATTATAAACTGAATATTGGATTTTTTTATATCACCTGAATTATAGTCTCTGTACAATTTCATACTACCGTTATACAATTGCTTTGACAAAAACCCCGAAATTTTAGACTTACATTTAGATAAATTTTTATAATATTCAATAATACGCATTTCTAGTTTTGAAAATTCCTGTACAACATTGAGATTACTACTTTGATAAGGATTGAATTTTAATATAACCTTTGAACCAATTTTTTCAATATTAAAAGATTCAATAGGAAAAAGTATATACAATCCATTCATCGTAAAACAATCATTAGAATATATTATTTTGGTGAAATTCCCATCCATTATAATATTTGTCTTTTTATCCAGAAAATATACATTAGGCAACGTTACCTTTGGTAAATCTATACTTATATTCATTGGCTACAATAATTCAACTATTATATTTATCTTGTTTTTATTAATAAATATAATAATATAGTATAGTATATTATTATAATGTCGCAATTTTTAAATATAAATGAAATCGCATTGGCGCATGTTCCTATTGTATCTTGGAAAGGTAAAACATTTACGCAAATTACATCATCTATAAAAAAGAATAGTGGTATTGTTACTGGTTCAACTGTAACAAATTCAGTATATAAGAAAGGAAAATTTGTTGGCATTTTAACTAGTCACCCTAACTTTTTCTTACCTAATCCATTAAAAATATACCGTAGAGAGATTGCAAATACAATTGATATGTCTAATTGCTATCAACGTAGTTCTATAAAAATTGATGAATTTAATAGACCCGGTGGTTCCATAGTTAATACTTCCGTAAGCGAAATAAATGGTTTAGTAAATACATTGGATTTTACTTTAAAAAATAATGTATGCGAAGACCCTGGAACATGTTCAGTCTTTTTATCACCAGCTGATAACGCAAGACGTCGTTGCAGAAGCAGTGGAATGATCAAAAAAAAATATAATCCTGCCAATAACTTTTCTAGTTATTACACTGATTCAAAACAATACTTAGTTAGTAGAAATAAAACCTTTTTGCAAAATCAATACAATTATATTCGTGTTGGAAATCCTTTACTCAAACCAAGCACTGGTTTAGCAGCTGCAAACATTTATTCTCCAAATGGTCTTCCAGTCTGTCCAAAATTTAATATTGCTACCGATTGCAGTTTCAGTTATCAATGGGTAGATGCCGTATATTATACTGTTGATATACCTGCTGGCTATTATGATGCGAACGATTTTAATGGAAAATTTCAATTTGCTATGTCACAGAACTATCATTTTGTTGTTAATCAAGCAGGTTCTAAGGTATTTTTATTAGGAATAGCTTATGACGACATTAATGACATTATAGAATTTCAATGCTCATGTTATGATAATGTTAATTTCCCATCTAATGTTTTTTCGGCCGATATTCATGCAAGTCAAACTTGGACTCAACGTGGATATGGTACTGGAATATCACCACCAACTCAAGGAATCGGTACTTCGGTAACACCCGGAGTCCAGTTTTCAAATAGTCAACTTCTAACTGCATTAGGACTTACTACCACCAACTATCCTATCAATATTCCTCCCAATCCTATATCGGTTGGAGTTGATCAAGCAGGATCTAACACACAAATTTATACAAGCGGACAAGTTTATACTTCAAACGTCAGTCCAGGTCTTAAAAGCGTTTATAAGAAGATTTACTATAAGCCAAACAATAGTCAATTTGGTCAACAAGGTGCGGTTTCTAGTAGTTCCTTAATTAGTAGGATTAAATACCATGCCATAAATACTGCTGCACATAATACAAGCGGTAATATTTTTGGCTCAGATGCAACTAAAGCATTTGGAGGAAATATATCAAATGCATTATCGTATGGTGTATCTGAAAACCCTTATACAATGAAAGATAAGATTGGATATCCCAATATAACATATCCATCTTTTTTAAAGGGGTCAACTGTTCAGAGAAATTGTATGGAAACGCACATTAATAGTGGTGTGAAATTCCCAAATTAAGATTATATTACTTAAATAATTTGTAATATAATAATTTACATTAATTCAAACGATGTCTCAGAATTTTGAAAGCTTCTCAAATCATTACTTAAAAATACATTAGACTGTATTATACCTTGATTATAAGGAACATTATACTTGGTGCACCATAAAATACATTTCTCAATATTTACGTTAATCAAATTATCTATCTTCTCTTGTCTATGTTTATTATCAATAAGAGAAATTGTAAAATGGATATTTTCTATCTGTTGTTGACCAAAAATTGCATTATATTCTTCTAATCTTACCAAAAAATGCATTGAAATTGGAGTGTTTAGAAATCTATGAATATATAATTCAGTGTTAGATGTGGTTGATAACAACATTTTCTCAAAAGCTCTGTAGATAAAGGGTGCGAAACTTTCAAACGGTATATTTGTAAAACCCTTGCATACTATATATTTCTCAGAATTAGCATATCGGCTAGTCTGTGGTTTTACTATATATACTTTATCATAAAATGATGATAATATATATAATAAATCAATACTGTGTTGCATAAACGTATCAAATAATTTTAAAATAAAACATCCACCTCGTTTCTGCATTGAAAGAGCGTACATTACTTGTGCAAATAATAACTTTGATATATTTATTTCTTGATTGTTGAAGTCCATTGAGAAATCAAAACCTCCATCTCCTGTTATCAAATCCATAGTAGACCCATATTTTTCTCTGCAATGAATATAATTATCCATAGATAGAATATTACCTGTTTGGTCAGCACCAGTTTCAATAAAAACATTCTTGTTTTGACGCAGAAATTGTTCGGTCTTCTTCCAACCAGGTATATTTGGATCGTTGTTTTCATCTATAATTGTCATTCCTACGTATTTATCATGTGGACATTTTCTTAGTCCAGCCAACGCTTCAATAAATCCACCAGGACCTTCTGCCAAATGAAAACTACGAATAGGTCTTGAATCAAAATTCAATTCAAATATACTTACCATCTCTATCATCTTGAAAAAAGAACGAGATATTGGTTTATATTTGGATATACACTTTTTCTTAAAGGACAATTGCGTATGAATATATTCGTATGGATTTGTATACTTTTTAAATATGTCCCAATCTTTATCTTTGCTTTCTATCTTCTCTTTCATATCATATAAGTATGTTGATAGTGAGTATGATATTACTGGTTTGGGCATATCATCTTTCTCAACACAATCAATATATTTATGAATTAGATAACTTGTCTTTGGTAATAAATAATATGTCATTGGTGGATATATTATTTATAAAATAGTGTTTATATATTTTATTTCTTAACTGTTATCATTATTTTTTCTTTACTAATAGACACAGCGGGTTTTTGTGATTGCATAGGTACTTGCACAGGTACTTGCACAGGTACTTGCACAGGTACTTGCATAAGCTCTGGTTGCTTTTTCAATACTAATCTTTTCGTCTTTTTAACAATTTGTTCTTCGTCCCGTTCATCACCTTCTTTTTTTTTATCTTCTTTATCTCTCTCCTCTACAGCTTTTTCCAGCTCTTTCGCTTCTTCCTCACCGTGTTTATCAGCAAACTCCGTCTCTTTCAATATAATATGTGCCATTTTCTTAACATCTACATCACGTACCTTCTTAAACGCAAAGTAACGATTCATAAATGAAATACGCTTCTCTTCCGGCGACATATACATTGCTTTTCTGTAGTTGGCTTCTCCTCGTCTGTTACCCTTCAATTCTATTTCCATCAAATTAAACAATTCTGAAAACATACCTGAACCATTAGGTAAATTCATATGTTTAGCTTCATCTTTTGTAACCAAAACAAACCCATAATCCTCCATAATTCGTGTGAAATATTCAAAATTCACTAGATACTCACGGAAATATTGGTTAATACTCTCTTGGAATACATTAATTGAATAACCTAAGCTCATGTCTTCGTCAGGGAATCCAGTTTGGTCATACATTTTAATAATCTCATATATTTTACGACCTTCTTTCATAATCGTAACACCCTCTTCGTTTTTAACATTCTTCAATAAATTAAATACAGTTTGACCATCGTAACATGTTCCAACATAATAGCCACCAATCCTGGTACATTCGGTAATATTACGCAATAATTGGTGAAACGTATCTTTGTTCTTAAACATATAATGCATTGCGAATTGACATGATGTAATATTAAAACCAGATTCAGCAACACCATATTGATTGTAAACACCCTTACCCAATAGAGAGACATCCTTAGCACCTTGTCCAAAAACTGCCTTAGTAATTTGCTTATCTTTTTCTGTGGCCAATGCTTGTCCACTACGAATATTTAAACCACTATCACCATTCACAAAAAGCGCCTTTGGGATATCTTTTACAGTTCTGGCTTTATTCAAATATCGCGCACACGCACCATCCATTTGATTATGAACATTGTCTTTGGAAATATCAATGCCAAATACAAAGGATAATTTTGCGTCTATCCATTTATTCAAATCACCTGCTTTACCTACTGCAATATCAATAAGTGTATCTCCTCTATGCGAAACACCCATAATCAAGTTTTTCTTCACATACAAATTATGGAAATCACGCAATGCCTGAGTGCTTGTTTCGTCATTAGAACGGTTATAATAAACTTCGTCATCTAGGGTTCGTTCAGGAATATTATCGCCTGTGCAAATCATATCCTCAGTAATAGGATGATGGATAGAATACCAGTTGTTGTTTGCTACTTTGTATGCATTTCCAAAATTATCCTTAGTTCTACGTAATTGAGCTGTCTTATCGTATCTCACTCTTATAGGTACCCATTTCCAACCATCTTGTTTTGTATGGTCATACTTAAATTCAACAATCATATCCTCTTCAAAGTATTCTCCCTCTTCTGTTCTCATGAACATTTTGGTTCCATCCTCCTCCATCATAATATTACAGAAACATGCATTAGGGTCGTAAGGATTCGTAGGAACAAAAGGAGCTGGCTTATAGTTTTTTTTATAATCCATTGTATTTATACTTTCGTAGGTCACGTCATTTATTAGGTCTTGGAATGGATTCACATATCCATCTGTTCTAGCATCAAACCCTACATGAAGTACCAATGTTTTATATTGTAATACTTCTTGAACACCCTGTAAATTACGCCCGTCTTGGAAGATATGGTGCACTTCGTCTTTACCCGTTTTATCCTTCTTCGTTGACACTAAGAAATCAATTGTATTGAATTCAGCTGGTTTCCACTTAAATGAATGAGACCATGTAATCTTGGATAGTTTTCCTGGTGGTGCACCTGGTCTAGTTGCTCCAACTGCCATATTTCCTGGAGTAAATATAAGACCATCCGTATTATATTCGTACGTTCCATCCTTAATATCGGATAAAATGCTTAGACAACCATCAAATATAGTTGTATTCTCACCTGTTGCTTTAAATGTCTTGCACTTTACTACAAAATCAGCTGCTTGTTTATTTTCCTTCGGTTGCACTTCCTTCTCTGTGCTTTCTAAAATAGATATTGGTTTCAATAATTCCACGAATTGACTTAATAATTGTAAACGGTATTTTTTTTCTTGCTTCTCTTTTTTATCTTGATCATCACTACTCTCTTTTTCTTCTTGCGAAGCCTCATAATAATCAGGTATAAACGGGAATTCTCTGGCAGATTTATTGTTTACAAAATAAATATCAAACGCTGCATATAGATTAATATAAACACCCTTCTTATTGTATTTGATATGCTCACCATCAATAATACTATTAAATATGGTCTTCTCTGCGGTTTTGGTTCCTGTAAATATAACTGTCATGTTTGTGTCAATCATATAAATTTTACCATCGTCAGAAACATACAATAATTTACGGTCACCGTCTGCTTTATCAGTAACGGTAAAATGTTTACGAATATTTGGCATAGTTGACCCCTCTTGTTCTGGTGCAACATTATCTAATTGCAATGTAAACGATGAAGGTCCAATGAAATCGGACGAAAACACTTTACGTTGTTCATGCTTCTCTCCATGAATTGTTTTCATGTATTGTTGTAAAATATTCTCTTGCTCTGGGTAAGAGATAGGAAACTTAGTTCCTTGTAGACCACTTAAAACAATACGAATTGCCTTTCTCAGCGAGTTCAGTACCTTTGGTACGGTGTTAAACGCCGTTCCTGGACCCACTTTGGTATTATCAACCTCCAATTCTATTTCGTATTGTTCCATATTGGTGAAAAGTCCTGCGTCTTGTACTGTATAATGTGGGATTGGAATTGGGTTTTGTCCCTGAGTTTTTGGAGAAGACTTTACAATACTAATATCAGCAACAATTGGCGAATCATCATGATAGAATCTAACACGATTCATACTACGGAATATCTTCTTGGAATCCGCCCATTTTGAAATAATATTGCGTGCAGTATCTGATTGTGTGTTGTAATCCTGCTCTGTCTGAAAGGATACATTGAAATTGAAATCATCCATCTTAAGACGTTCAATAAAACTGCCATCCTTACGCATCGCAGTCATTTTCCTTGTAAACTTGACTTTATTAAACAAGGTTGATGGCATGTTAATCACACTTTGGACACTATTAGTTCGGCAATATTCTTGAATTAAATCTGTACCTACCAATTCAGCACGAATAGACATCTTTGTTTTTCCTGTTCTTGGGTCAACAGATTCAGGTATAATTCTCAACATTTGAATACCATCGGGATTTATTGTTTTAAACCCACACGAATAAAGCTGTTTTACCACATTATCATAGTCTATTTTAGAAATAGGCCTAGTAACTGATTGTGTTTTGATATCTTTTCTATTCAATGTGCCGAACCTAATTTCCAATTCATTTGCCTTGTTATGACTACGAATTAAAGGGTTACTCTCTAAATACTCTTTTACTATTTGCTCAAAAGCTTGTGTCTTTTGTTTGATAGATTCCTGTTTGAGTGGTTCCTTGTCATTCTTTTCCATAATATGTAATTGTATATAGTAATTATATATTATTTTCCCTTTAATTCAATTTTCTTGAGGGGAACTAATAGTTTCGTTCCTTGTCCCTCTGTCCCCTCCTTTCTAATCCTATAGCCAGGTGCATGCTTCACTAATCTCCTGATACAAATCCGTCTTCTTATATTTCTTATTGTTCTCATATATGCCCATCTTCTTCGCCAGTTCTTCTAGCTCTTCAACCTTGTAATTACTAATGGATTTCAATGGTTTCAAATAACTTTCTAAACATATCATTTTATTCTTCATATCAGTAATCTCATCTTGAGTGAGAGGCTCGGTTTTTACCGAATATTTTCCATACGCATCTTTATACAATAGATAGGTTGGCAATTCATTATCTTTATCTGCCGTAAATTCCAACATCAATAGCTTCGTTGAATTCACAATAATTAGATTGATTTTATAATATACCAAAATAGCCATCATAGAATTCATGCTCGTATCTTTTTGACTTGTCAACAATTCAGACAATATCTCTTGCACAGCCGCCTTGGTCATTTTCGTTCCAGTAGTCTTCATTGTATGCGGATTTTTCGTTATAAAGTCACCTATATGTTTCTTTACTTCCAATTCTTTCACACCATAATTGCGGTCAACTTCTAAGTATTCACCATATCCAAAATGAATAATAAACAGACACCAAAAGAGCGTATCTGATTGTTTTGGACTTATCAAATCTTCTTTCACAGTTATTGTATTTGTGCATTCTTGGATAGGTGTAAACACCAGAGGAACTTTTACCAATGGTTCACGAATTTCAATATATTCTATTTGTTCAATAACATCAGAATTACACGGTACGTCCTTTATCTTATAATTAGATCTCAAAAGAATAGCTGCTTGATTTAGTTTTGTAAACATGAAGTCACGTAAAACATTTAAAACGTTATTGATGTTTAAATGTTCTCTTTTAATGAAGAATATTGAATTTAAAAAGTTTGACATTACTTGGTCAATGAACTATATAATATCGTGGGATTGTCTTTATTCTCTTTTTCAATAAAATATGCGTTTTTAAATTCTTCCTTCTGATATTCCATCGTTTCTAATGATTCCTCTTGGTCCTTTATATAACCTACATATTCTTCCAATTCTTTTAATGTATCCTCTGGCAAGAAAGACATATTAATATAACAACCACTCTTATTTTCATTGATTTTTGAAAGCTTTTTAGAGAGGATTTTCAATATCTCAATCTGATGATATTTGGACATAGACTCTATAGTATTCTTTAATTGTTCCAGCTTATCCATTAACAATATGAGATATCAAAATTTTATATTGTTTTGTTAGGTTATTATTCTGTTTGTTTCTTCTTTTCTAATATAACCTCTTTTAATACATTCCGAATAATCTTATCATCCATCTTTTCTTGCTCATCTTGATATTCTGACCCCAAAGAACTCAATGAAATCTGCATGAATTTTTCGTTCTCAGGTGTATCTAAATAGCGAAAATCGGGATTCTTTTCCTGCCATTCTGGTAACTTCATCAAATTCTTTCTAGCAATCTGTTTCAATACATTCCTCAACTTTGTTTTCTCAGCATTCTCTTTCTCCCAATTGTCTTGGTCCTTAATATAGACAGTTTCTCTCTTGATATCTGTGCAATGGAATGGACGCATGTTGACATCTAGGTCTTTCAAAGCTTTTACAAATATTCTGCTTATTCCTTGAGTATAACCTAATTTTCCAGTTTCTTCTATATCATTCACAGTAAGTTTCAGTGAATCAACAAAATCCCCTATATTGAGAGCGTTTTTGCACTCCTCATTTAAAAACACATTTAAATTAAATTGATTATTGGTTATATTGTTTGTTGTATGAATAAAGGTTGTTTGATTAGACATATTCATTAATTTATTGTGTAATTCTTTATTTTGCTCAACCAAAGATGTTTGTATTTCCTTATTTTGTTTTATTAACTCCAGAACAATATCAGATGTTATAGAGTTTGAAACAGTTTCTACTTTTACATCGTTTGTTTTTTGTAGTTGACATGGTTCTTCACGTTTTTGATTTAATAATAATGTTTGCTTATGTTTTTTAGTGTGGTTATGTCTATTAAAATCATATTTATTTTTCGTATTAAAATCACAGCATTCACAGTAATATGATTGTTTAAAATCATAATTTGGATCCTTACCACTGGTGTTGAAAAGCGTCAGTCGTTTATGTTTTGCAGTCAATAAATGTTTTTTATAATTAGTAATGTCACTCGTAGAATAGTTGCAGATTTCACACATTTTTTCAGAAGTATTTTTCATGCGTTTTTATATACTAATATTGCGAGAAAAAACGCCTAAACAGTACTAGTCCAAAAATGTCCAAAAAAGTTATGCAGCGCACTTTTTGGATGATTATTTTTGTATTTAAAGCACAATCGGGCAAAAACACATTTCCCACCCCCCTTTTTAAATTTTGTTTTCAGAAAAGTAAAAAAGGACAAAAATAAATGTCCAATTTTGAAAATCGGTCCGACTTTATTTCCTTGTTTTCTCTGGGATTGTAAAATTTATTTATATATTATATAATAGTTTAGATGGATCAGGAATTCTGCAATAATAACGTAAGAATTAAAGAATATATAAAACTAATTCTTTTAGGAAAAGGTGAAGCTGGAGTCAATCTAAAAAAACAAAACTATTATGATACCTATTTTTCATTACTTTCAGATGTTGAGAAACAAAGCGCACTTAAAATTGATAATATAACTGTTCCATCGCTTATATTAGAAATTGATAAACTAATTTTTGCAAAATGTGAAAATTTATTTTTAAAAGTAAAAGATGATTATGATTTTATTAAGGATATTGTTAGTGAATCAACTTTAAAAACTATAAAACAAGTAAAAAAAGATTCTACTGAATTAAATAATAAATTAAATAATTTTTTTAACAACACTGCAACGATAAAAAGAGCTAGTGACAATTTAAAAAGTTTTAATGATAATAAAAAGAGAAAATGTATTGACGAAACTAAAGCCATTCTTAGTAAAGAATCAAAATACCGTGATTTACCTTCACTAGAGGCATTAATTGTAACTAATTATAAAGACGTTATACAAATATTGGAAATAACAGTTAATGAAATTAAAACATGCAGTAATAAAGCTTTATTACTTTGTATTATACTTTACGTAATGATTGTTTTTTCTGATTTAAATGATGGACCACTACTTGAAATAGTAAAAAGTAATGATGTATTTATTAATGATGCAGCAATGGTTGAAATATTTAGTAAAAAAACAACACTTGACTCAAGACAAAATATAGCAGTACAGAGATTTACTAAATTTAAAAAACCTGGTGATAAAGTTAGTTTTTTGTTTCATGGAGTAGGTACTGGAAAAACAATGACATCTCTTTCAATTGCGATTAGTAATTTAACTAAAAAAAATATACAAGGAGAGCAAGATTTTTCCCCATTTAAAGTATTAGTTATTGCACCAAGTGGAATATTCCGTGGAGCTTTTATTGATGACTGTCTAAATCTAGGGATTTATGTAAATAATGTAGTAATACAAAACATATCCGGGTCGGTTTTGCGAATAGAAAGTTTCAATGGATTAATTAAACATAGCAAAAACCCAGAAAAATTGTATGAGATTGAATTCACAGGATATGATTATGACAATTTATTCCATACAAATGGAGGATTAACTTATTTTAATGATCAGAATTATGATTTCTTAATATGCGACGAAGCACATCGTCTATTGACAAATAGATTACCATCAACCAATCGTGAAAACAGCTACACAAGATACGATTTAGAAGAGAATGAGAGAGGGGGTATAAAAATAGTTACAATGGAAGGTGACCAAAGCCTAGTAAGAAATGTTATAACGGATAACACCTTCTTGGAATTTGTATCAAAATTCAAACAGTCTGTGTTTTTAACTGGAACTCCGATTCAATCATCGGCTGATGATATAATTGATATAGCATTCTTTTTAAATAGTCCAAATTTAAACAAGAGTAATGAGCAAAAATTTATTAAAGACGCCATTAGTAGTGGAAGACAAACTGCAATCTTTAAACCAATAGACAGTCTTTCATATTTTCTGTCCGGAAACTTTACTGTTCAATGTAAAGTAGCTGTGACATCAATTTTAACTGGATTAGTTTCTGCTCTTGATTTAATAGATAAGGGAGTATCAAAATTTACATTTATACCTTATTTGAATGGGGGTGCACCTGAAAAAATTAATGACGGGAACAAATTGATATTGTATAAAAAAGAAATTGACAATATTGTTACAATTATTACAGACAAACCTAATATCAGTGGTTTAATAGCTCTATTTGAATCTAATTTAGTACCTTCATTAATACACAAAATAGATCCGTCGGACAAAATTAGCACACATAACAACATAGATGGTCTCATATATGGTAATATATTTTTTTTAATACTAATTAATAAATCAATAAAACCAGGCGAACACCCCGACGTAACTGAATTAAAAGGTGGAACAACCGGTATGGAGAAAGTAATAAATAGTTTTAGTTTATTAGGAAATTTATTAAGTGGACTAATTAAAAATCTTGTTAATACTATTAAAACTGCTGGATCCAATAAAGAGAACGCAATAAAGTTATTTGTTTTATCTGCTACGACGAGTATATCCGCATACCAATATATATTTGCAGCAGAACTAAAAACAACAGCAGCGGCACTAGCACAAGTATTATTAGCAACAAAAGCAGCAGCAGCAGCAGCACCAGCAGCAGCTGCTGCAGCAGCACAAGCAGCGGCGGCGGCAGCAGTAGTACCATCGTGGGTGTCCTGGACAGCGGCCCAACCATTGGGAGTTATGGCCGAAAAACTTGGAATATTTATTAAAGTATGTAAAGGACTCGTTTCACCATTTAAGTCATGGCTTGAATCATGTTTTGAAATAGATTATGATAATCTTTTAAAACATACATTTCCATATGTATCTGTTTATAATTATGATTTTAATAATTATGCTATTGATAAAGACGAATTTTATAAGGACATTGAAAGCCCGGAATCTGGTAAAAATCTTTTTATATCAATGGTTAATACAAAAGGAAATAAATCATCGTTTCCTGTTAGAAACATTATACAATTTTTAATACCTTTTACAGAAGACCAATCTAAAAAAATAAATACTGAAACACGTAGACTTAGTTCTGACCCCAAAAAATTAAACGATATAATAGATAATATAAATAATATAGGATGCATTATTGAAGATGGAAATAAAGATATGTTAAAGGGAAGTTACAATATTAATGATTTTGCAGCATTATTAGCAGCAAGAGCAGATTTTTTAGACACGAGAGAACAGATAGCTCCATCTGACAAATTCAAAAATAAAGTAACCCGTATTAATATTCCGGACAATCTTGGTGAAGCTATTAAAACTGCAACAAAAAATAATAGGGAACTCACCGGAAATCACTATATTCAGACTGATGAAATAAATAAAATAATGCGTCAAGCTGTAGCAAACCGAAAAAATTTAGACGAGTCAGATCCTTCATACATGAATGATGATAGTGTTCGTTATGTAAGTATTTTATCACAGTTAATGAATATAAAATGCGGTTTATTGTACCACGATTATGGTTATGGATTACATCCTCACTATGTAAAAATAGATAATAAATACGAGTATTATTTGCCTCTCATATATCCAGCAACATCGGAAATAATGTATTCATTTTGTAATTTTCTAAAAAAATTTAACAAAAAATATATATGGATGAATAGTGATAAACCAGACGACGTAGTTAAAAACTTTAAATATGGTCAGACATTAACATTTCCTATTGGAAGTGGACATGATGAACATCCTATATGTGTAATAATTTCACCAGACCATACAGAAGGTTTTAGTTTTATCTACAATCCATCTATATTAATACCTGCATTATGTAAAACAGCTGGTGACCAGGAACAAGTGAATGGGAGAATACTGCGTAAATATGGAAATGACACTCATAACAAAAAAAGTTACGAGAAAACAATATATCAATATTCTGGTGGCAGTGATGATGACTTAGCGCATGCAACTACGTTTCAAATATTATATGGTATTGATGAAAAACATAAAATTGTAGGAAGCAAACCTACTCTTATTACTAGTAATACGGGGGTGAATAGATATTTTTTCAGACCCTTCCAACAGTTTCAAAAGACAACGACGCAAAATTTTATCAACGCTATACCAAATAATGTACTGAGAACTTGGGCCAACCAAACTATTAATGCGGAGGTTGGAGTTATGAGGGGACGTAATCTACCAGAAGCACAACGTAATGCCAGAATTGAATCATTAATAGGAAGATATCAAAATTCATATCCAAGTGAAGAGTTTCATATGATTTTATTGTATAATGTAGCATTAATATCAAAAACTTATTTTGGTAAATTGGTTGAAATGGAAAACAAATCGTATAAAAATCAGAGAATAAAACCTGGTGATTCTGAATTAATTGGTAGTTCAGCAGGGAAGAACCTTTTTTATTGTAGATACAAACCAATAAATAGAATATTATGTAATATAGAGGAGAGGGAACGGGAGGGTAACAAGAGGGAAGAGGAAAACAATGTGGATTTGGTACAGGAAATGGTTGATGAAGCTCCATGGCGTTCGGTAAAATCAGTAAAAAAAGCGAATTCAGCACCATTACCTGGTCGTAATCGTTCTGTGCGTTTAAGACATTCATTAGGTGTTCGTGCACGTTCATTAGGCTCTATAAAAAAATCATTACGTTTATCTGCGAAAACAAGACTAGAAAATACAAATGATTCTATCTGGAAAAGTGTAAAAGGTGTAAAAACATGGAAAAGTGTAAAACATAAAGGAGGACGTAAAACACGAAAGAATATCAGAAAATATTAAAGTGCAAAGGTGTAAATTAATTTCAATAATAATTTGAAATTAATTGGAATTTATCCTACCTACGTTGATAAAGATTTATTTTTTTTAACAATAATTCGTCTTTTTTTATATGTTCGTTTATGTTTACGTTTATTTTTTTTAATCCCACCACTCCTTTTTGTTGACCTGGTATTAACAGAAGGAACATCAGTAAATATGTCTTTTTCTAGCTCATCTAGATCATTATCATTACCAATTACATCCTTCCACGTCGGCATATTAATGACTATATGGTTAATTATATATAACAATGTGCCAAATATTTGTATAATTTTTACCTTTGAAGTAGCAGTATTATCATTTGTCAATATATAACTAATAAATTCTTTAACGATAATAATAATCTTTGTTAAAAATACATTACCACATTTGTTTTCTAACTTTAATATAATATCAGCAATAGCTTTATTTTTGTTTTTTTCGTGATAACAATATTCAATCGCATTGGGTAGCATAATATTGTTTAATACTATATCCATTATTTCTCGTAAATTAAAAAGAAAGGCGTTAAGTTTTAATGCAATATTGTTTTTATGAGTTTCATTTAAATTTATTTCATCATTAGTAATAAGCGAATTAAAATAATCAGTACCTAATAAATTAATAAAAAATTTATGTATCTCAATAAAAATGTCAATTGGAACAAAATTAGTTAACGAATCAATTAAAACTATTAAAATAGTTACATCTTCTCTGTTCAACATCGTCAAAACATAAACAAATTCACCAACTATATTAGGTTGTGCACATTTTTCTATCACATTATTTGTTATTTCTTCTGATAATGTGAAATTTTTAGTCGCTATATATTTATATAATGTTGTAATTAAAAATTGTAATATTGAAACTCCTTCTGATGTTAATTTTGATAAGAGAGTTAGTGACAGTTTTTTTAATGTTCCAGCTAAACTAATCGTTTTTTCTACAACTGCATTTTTTTCTTTACTTGAAAAAGTATGTGTTGTTGAATTTACGTTACTAAAATTTAATACAAGTGTTTGTAATTTTTCAAAGAACTCATACATTATATAATATATAAAAACATAATATAATATCAATGTGATTCAATAAAAAATTGAGTAATTTTATGTAGATTAGTTAATCAGTAAAACAACACAATGGACCTCTTTCAATTGCAAACAAAAACCCGATATTTATTTTGCCAAAATTATAATGGAAATATAAAATGGTTCAGGGCTAATTTTCTGGGTTTGGTCCAGTTTCAACAATGGACTACATTAGTTTGTAATAATGAGGAAGCCGAAGACCATCCATTAAGCAAAGCTACTGTCTTTCATATGGATGCGAATAATATTATTGTTAGTGGAGAAACTTTGGTTGATATAATGAATGAACATCCTTGTAAACTTAATGATGATGTGCTTGGTGTCATAAATAGTTTTTGGTAATTTCAATTTAGGACATAGGATTTCTAACCTCAATCTTATAGATATTCAATATATCTTCTTTATCTTCTAATATATCGCCAGTGTCTTTCCAATATTTAATTCTTTGATTTATACTGTGTTCCACTAGTTCATTATATTTTTCATAAAATCTATCGCTAATAAAGGTGCTATTGTTATATATTAATATAGGACGAATGCTTGGTGTTAAATATAATTCTATGAGTTTTTCTATTTTTTCTTCATATTCTCTTGGATTATTTGTGTCACTATCATACCCGGCATCCAAACACTCACAATAATAACCTCTAACACACGATAATTCAATGTATGAAACTCCATGGATATGATTTACTTGTAGATATTTAAAAACGTAATAATCAGCTCCCATGATAAGTAAATATATTGAAAACCATTTAATATATTTACAAATATTACTTTTGAAGTTTACAAAAACAAATATAAACATTTCACCAGATACATACAAACAATGAGTGATGTGTTATCTAACACAATGCATAACACGTTTACAGAATCAGTAAAAATGTCGTTTTTTCATAATTTCAAGACAAACAACATATTCATAGATACACTCATTTCAACATTATTAATAACCGCTGTGTCTTATGTTATGCAAAAGATATCACCGCACAATATTGAGTTCACTAATATATATTTGTTTTATGACAATATAAAATCAACATTTGTCAGAAAGCATTCTATTTGTTTTGAAGGTAGACAATCGTTTATTGTAACTAAATATGAGCCATATCCTACAATTACGGCATGTTTTTCGGACAATTTTAAAGCGCTTTTCTATGATATTATAAAATCAACCAGAAACAATAATTCCGTTTATGATATCCAAGAGTATATTACGAGTTCAAATAAACGATACAATGATGAGATCGAGGCTGATATGTATATTATTACACAAACTCTACCTATCCTATACAACAAAGAGTTAGAAATATACGCATATACAACTGTTGACAAAGAAGATGGAGATGGTGATAAAAAAACAACTATAAAAACAGACAATATCACGATAACATTGTATTCTTACAAATCTACATTATGTCAAATACAAGATTTTGTAGAGAAAGTCAAAGTGCGTTATCTAGAACATATTGAAAATGACCGCAAAGGTAAGCGGTTTGTTTATAGTTTAAAGAAAGTATCCAAAGAGGATGATGAAGGCAATATTCAAAGATGGAATGAAACTACATTTGAGAGTACCCGCACTTTCAATAATATGATTTTTGAAGGAAAGGAATCTGTGATGGAGAAGATAGATTTTTTTCTCAATAACAAAGACTGGTACTATGAAAACGGAATCCCTTATACATTGGGTATAGGACTATATGGCCCACCAGGAACAGGTAAGACATCATTTTTTAAGAGCTTAGCAAATCTTACTAAACGCCATCTAGTTATTTTGTCATTGAAACAAATAAAAACCAAACAACAACTGGAAGAAGCATTTTTTGAATGCCGTTATAATTACGACAACAAGAAAAACAGTATGGGATTTGATAAAAAGATTATTATAATAGAAGATATAGATTGTTTGGGAGAAATAGTATGGAAACGTGACAAAGAATCCGACCCCAGTAATAAAAAGGGAAAATCCAAAAAGAACACATCGCCCAAAAACGAAATAAGCACAGTTATTCAGCAACTAATAGACAACAATAATGACGAAAAGAAGGATTTTATAGAAATGTGTAAACCACAAGAAGAAGACCCTATTACTCTAGATGACATCTTGAATTTGTGGGATGGAATTAAGGAAACACCGGGTAGAATATTAGGAATTAGTAGTAATCATTATGATAAATTAGACCCGGCATTAATTAGACCCGGTAGGATTGATATTACATTATGTTTGGATAATTGTACCAGAAATATGATTAGGCAAATGTATAAACAGTTCTATAAATCTGATGTAGATGAGAGATTACTAAGTAAGGTTAAAGACAAGTTTTATTCGCCCGCACAAGTTATTAATTGGTATGTATTGAACCGCGAAAATCCTGATAAATTTATGGAATGTCTTATGCGTCGTTAAAAAATTGATTGCTTTTATAGCTAATTAAAATGTAGAAACAATCTACAATGAGCGAAACTATTAACTACAACAATTACATGTTGCGACTTCGTAGTCATTTGAGACACATTGGGTGTGATAAGGAAAAAATGCATGAATACTTTGGTTTTACGAATACTTCAAATAACATTCGTAAAATAAGTTTGACCATGGACCAAGATAATAATAGACAATGTACTCTTCATATAGAAAGCCATAAACGCACAGCATCTCCTCTAGAAACATACATAAATGGACTACCTAGAGATGTAAACAACTATATTCACTCATTCCTAGTAGACATAAGAAAAATGACCCATGTAATAAAATTTCCTCTAAGCTATCCATTTGAACAACCACTATGGACCTTGCAAGAATATACCGTAAATGGAATTTCTAAGAAAGAAGATGAGGAGAAAAAAGCAACATTGTTCTGTGGTAGAGATTGGTCACCTGCAATAAAAATAGATAAAGAAATTCTATTGTCCGTATCAAAAATGGAATGGCTCTAGTACTATAATATTACTCATCATCGGGTTCAAATTCATCATCCCCTCCAATAGTTAAACGAACATTTTCACCTTCAATATTACTTTCACCACCTCTTTTTTTATCACCTTTCTTTTCATCTGTCTTTCTATCAATATACTTGCCAATAACGCAAATGTAGGGGTCATTCAATTCAAACCGAACACCAACAACACGGACAATAATTTTCATATTCTCTTTAATGTCAGCAAACTTTCGGTCAGTGAAATGGTGGTCACGAGCAACAAATACAGTAATAGGAATATTGCCTTGTTCATCAGAAACTTCAGCATGAATTCCTGCCTTAGTAATAGTCTTAGTGTCGCACTCAATTAACATACCTTCTACTGGATGACAAATCATACACTCAAACACAGTCTGAAATTCAATGTTCTCATTGTTAATGTTTCCACTAGAATAACGGATTACTTTTACTGAATTAGGGCGAATAAATCCTTCTGCGATACATTTTCCTTCTGTCTTCTTAGATATGATTCTCTCTAAATTCTGCTTCATGTTTTTTCCAACGCTTGTAATTGGCACTATTACTTTCATAGTAAGAACAGATTGAAGGTAAACCCCATAGATTTTACGGTCGTCACGTTGCATTTTACGGTCGGCCATTGTTACAATATACTAATAATGATATAAAATAATGTTTATATCATTTTAAATCAATTTTTTGAAGGGGACCTGTTATTTTTATTATAATACTGAGTTATTTTTAGCTATAATATATATTAATTACTATATATTAGGAAATGTTTTCTACACTCAATACTTTTAGTTCGGTATTAAAAAATAAAAATATTACTGTAGTAGTACCAGGTATTATAACCGCAAATACAATTCTTATTGTTATTCCAATGGACAATGGACCATACAACTATGGTGGTAGTGGTAGTACGAGTACCGACGGATTATGGGCTATATTATTTACCCTGGGCAATTCCAATGCCATTACTACAGATGGAGGAAATACTTGGCAAACTCCGGACGCAGTATTATGGAATGTAAGTATTTCTGGCAGTATTAATCAAAATATGAAAGGATATCCTGAAAAGATAATGTCTGATGATAAACAAACTTTTTATATTGCTATTAAGCCTTTCTCAACAAACGGAGGGATAACATGGACAACGCCAACGTATGCTTTCCCAAGAGGGATGGGAATGAGTAATAATGCTGAGTACATTTACTTAACACAGGATAACGTACTACGGCGATCAACAGATAAAGGTGTAACTTGGGCTGCAGTCGGTGGGGTAGGTATTTCTAACAACAACGGACTTAATACTAACGCAAGGTATTTTGGAGTAGCTGTATCATCATCGGGTAGATGTGTAGCAGTAGGGGATGCTTCATTTGGTGTTTTTTTTAGTACAGATTATGGCGCTTCGTTTTCACAGCCACCGCAACCAATGAGAGGTGGTGGAAACGCAGGGGGTAGTGGTAATTTTATATCTATAACAGATGTAGGCGCAATGATGGTGGATCAGAGATATAGTACAAATTATGGACAAACTGTAGTAAGTACGTTCCCTGGTAACCTGGCGTTCGGGTATTTAAGCACTATGTTGTCTAGTGATGGAAAATCATTTCTTTTTAGCAGTAACGCTGGTGGACTTTATTATACTACGAATAGTGGTGTTACAGTGAATACATTTACTCCTTTTTCTAGTAGTCAAATTAGTAACGGTGGATGTTTTATATCTGCGCAGAGAGATGATAGTATTACTAGCGGATCAAAAACTTTTTATGGTTATACTCAATTTTTAACACCAAATGGTGGAAATAACCTTTCTTTAACATACAAAGTTACAAATGATTTCAAAACTTTAAAATTTGTCGGTCCAAATCAATTAAATAAAAATGGTATGGTTTGTAGCTTTATAGGTAGTAATGCAGTATCAATGTCTTCCACAGGGCAATATATATTAGTTGGCGCTAATCGTGGTGCTCCATATAATATTCTTAGTCTTTCTAGTAATTCTGGTGTAAGTTGGATACCTTTGAATTGGAATAATCCTGAGGGTGGCTGGCCTTTATCAACTGTTAAATTTGTTTTAAATCCTAGTTGCGCTTATGTATGGCAATCTACATGCATGTCTAGCAATGGACAATATATGATAGCGACTAGTTCTACACCTAATGCGTATGTCTTTTTATCAAGCACATACGGGGGTGTATTTGCTCCAATTAGTGGACCAGGAAATACAACAGGTCTCCCTACAAGTACAACTGCAATATGGAGTTGGTCTTCAATTTCAGATAACGGTTCAACAATATTATTAGTAGCTAATACTCTTTCTGTATATTTATCTACAAATAGTGGCGTATCTTTCACTACATTAGGAACAACAAATGGATTACCAGCAGCAACATCCGCATGGAACTTTTGTGCGATGGGATACACCAATACTAATTACATGTTAGTTAGTTCAACAACTGTAGGACTATACATGAGTACCAATAAAGGAACAAATTGGTCAAAAATAGATGGCACTGGTAACACACGTGGATTGCCAACAGCAGCAGCTGCATCATATACGTCTTTATCTATATCAAATGATGGAAGTAAAATGTGTGTTATACAAAATGGTGTATATTATAGTTCAAATAATGGCGCAAATTGGGCGAGGTTAGATGGTACTGGTAATACAACAGGATTAGCAACAGCAGCATCTTCTACATATTGTATAAGTGGATTGTCAGGAGATGGTACAAAAATAATAACAGGAATTCCAGGTGCTGCTGCGTACTTAAGTACGAATAGTGGAACTAGTTTTACTATTTTAAATACCGCGACTAATATTAATGGTTTTCCAGATTCAACTTCTGGTACATACTCATGGGGACAGATGGCAATTTCAAATAACAACCAACAATTCTATGTGAATGTGGGAACGGGTTTAATTTTTTGTTACGATGGATTAGGACTAATGTGGTCTGCAACAAATTGGAGTGTTGATCAACGACCTGTTGCAGGTCTAGGCTTCACCGGTGCAACCAAACGAGGATCGCAACCAGTAAAAATGTCTAAGGACGGGAATATTGTCCTTGCCCCAGCGGCTGGTGGGGGTACCACGTTTTATGGAACATTAACTATATCTTACGACGGGGGTTATTCATATAATTTAATATCCAATAGAGGACATTATAGCGCTTATGGGGTTAACAGTGCATATGTTTTTTTATCTCCAGGATGGACAACATGGTGTTTATCACACACAGGTCAATATATGTTAATTGCAGAAACAACATATCGTAATCTATATTTAAGTTCAAATTATGGACTTACTTTTGTAGTTCTTGGTGGACCAAAAAGTACATCCGCAGGAATTAGCGTTGGATTGCCTTCAAACAACACAACAACTGGCGTAACATGGGATGGTTCTGTAATGTCACAGTATGGAGAAGTGATTATTGTAAATGCATCACAAGGGTGTTATTTGTCTACAAATACTGGAGGAAGTTTCACTCAAATTGCAGGTACTGGTGGATTAGGAACATCAGCGTCTAATAGTTTTACGGCATTTCCGACATGTTCCAATGATGGGTCTATTATTATAAACAATAATACAACTACTCGTATTCTATATTTAAGTATAAATAAAGGAACATCTTGGACAGCAATTGGAGGAACAACAAATACTCGTGGATTACCAACGACTACTAGCCTTACTTGGTTTTCTGCTATAAGTAAAGGTAATGGTCAATATATATTGGTAGCTGTCCAAAACGGAGGACTTTATCTATCTACAAATACCGGAACCACTTTTACCCAAATTTCAGGAATTGCAAATTCGCGTGGGTTACCAACTGTATCTAGTAATTGGGTAACTTGTGATACAAACGCAAATGGTTCATACATGGTAGCTGCAGTAAGCGGCGGTAGATTATATTATTCAACAGATTATGGTGTAACATGGGTTACATATGTATATTCTAAAAGATTTGCAACCCAAAATTTTCCTTACTATTACGTAAGTATGTCAGATACCGGTTCTACAATTTATGTTGTGACTTCCGGTTCAGATCCTTTCATCATTACATTAACATCAACATCATCATAAAGATAAACGTTGAAATGTGTATCATTTATACAATTGTATAAATGATAAATTTACACAGATGAACACTTCGTCTGTGACTTCTTTATTGGTAGGGATCCTGTTCCAAATTTAAGAACCATCTCTTACCATCCTTTTTCGTATCATCATTATATCTGAAAAGCGTTTCTAAAATAATACATAATCCTATCTTAACAATATCAGTGGATTTAATATTTTCTTCACCCTCATCGTCCTTATAATTATATTTAATATCAGAAACCATATTAATACGTTTAATAACATCTTTCTTACTTTCACCACCACAATTTGCACCAATTTTAGTTTTCGCAGATTTATCTAATATTTTAAAGACAATATTCTCTTTCATAACTTGCATAAACCCAAAAATATTATGTAACGATTGTAAGTTTACATAAATAATCTTAGCACTCTGGCGCTTCGTCTCCATTTCATCAGTAGGTTGAGCAGTAGACCAGATCCATTTATCTTCCTGGTCTTGTATATACGTTTTCTTACGTCCCTCTACTTGTGGGTCATCTTTATCAAGTGCTAAAATAATAGCATTGTATCCTCTCACTTTGACAACTTTCTCATTAAAATAATTATAAATAACCTTTTCAGTAGAAGTTGATGTAGGCTCTGCGCCAGAATATAAATAACGAAGGACTAATAATCTATCATTGTGTTGGGCGGTATCAAGATAATGGCAAATAGCATATTTGGTTATTAACTCATCACTGATTTGATGTTTTTCATAAAGCAAGTGGCAAATATAACCATAATTAATAAACCAATCCGTTTCTTTATTGGTTCGTTTTTCGTTTTGTTTAGAACGTGCTATAAGTATTTTTGATAAACTATTTTCAATATCAGCCAATATTTCTGTGTATTTATTTCTCACATACTCATGTTCATCCTCAATAACTTCTGCAACAGATTCACTTTCATTACCTAGCTCCAATTCTAAAACTGTCCTTTTATAATCAACAGGTACACTTCTGTCAAACATAGAAGCGGTTTCATCAGTTATTTCAATGGGTTGAAACACATAATAATTATCTTTGTTGATTAAATAACCGGTACGCCCATATTCGTCATAAACATATTCATTCTTATTATCAATAAATCTAGATAGTGCAAAATCTATTTGAGATTCGGGATATTCTTTAATTATGTTAATTTCACGTATTAATTGCTCACGTTTATAAGCATTGCGTTTCTTAAATAAGTCACGAATTCTCTTGGTAATCGTGGAATTATTCATTTTTGCATAATCATCGTTATACGTATTAGTTATTACATCGGTAATTTCTGCATGAGGTAAGCATTTAAATTCCTTTGCACATTTCTCATAATCACATATATCAGAATAATCTCTATCACCTATTTGGAAATCTATTAATTCGGATTTACTAGAGACACGAATCTGCATAGCACGATTATTAGCAAGAGTATTTAATTGTTCTATAGTAAAATTATGTTGTCCAATGTTTAATAGGCAATCCACAGCTATTTCTTTCAATAATCGGTTTACTTTTCCAATAAGTTGTGCTTTCTTCTCTGCATATCTGTAAACATATAAATCAGCGGGTTCTTCACTGTCTCTTGGCAAAGTTGCATGTAAATATATTTCTACATTACGGTCTTTGAAATCTTCCAACATACAATGACTGAAATTACGAACGCCACGCCCAATAATTTGTTCAACACGATTCATATTATACCAAGGATCCAATACATGGACTTGTCTTATACATTTGAAATCCAATCCTTCAGAACCGGCCTTTGATATAATAATAACTTTTACTTTCTCACCTTCTTTGTTGCTTGGATTTGTTGCATAATTGATGTCGGCGGCATTATTTGGTGAATATGCTTTGTTACCAGTTATCATAATGTATTTGGCGGCTGAAAAACTAGAGCCAGTATATTGTGATTTAGGTGTCATAGTAAGAGCATCAAGTGGTTCTGTCGGTGGTGTTTTAAATAAAGATTTTGCGTATGATTCAGAACTATATCTATAAATACCCATTTCTTCTAGAGCAAGTGCTAATGGAACAATTGAGCCCTCAATGTATTGCGAATAGATAAGAACAATACCCTTTGATTTTTTAATGCATTCGCATATTTTGGCAATTTTATTACTGTATTTACCGATATTGTCGGGGTTGAAAATTCGCCCATGAGCAGGATTATTTAATATAACGGGTTTGTATTCATAATCGTATACATTAGGATAGGGAGATTTTTGGTATGTAAACGACATAGTATTAGATAGTCCTTTTTTACCTATGTAGTTATTAACAATTTCTTCGTTCTTCTGGTCTTCAAATTCATCCCCTGCATTAGCATCTTCATCCGCACTAGTACCAGTATCAGAACTGTCTCCTTTTTTATCTAATTCTGGATTAGGAAATACTATATCTAATGCTTCTAATGGTTTCAACAAATAGGTATAACCAAACGAATCCATGTTCTCAAAACTAGGAAGCTCACGCTCTTCGCCAAATTTATTAACCATTTTATAAGATTTATTTCTCATATGCTTCATCAAGAAATCATAACCCTTGGCTTGATATTCACCTATGGGCGTAACAAAGACGGGAATTTTCTCTATTGGGTCATCTATTTCGCGATTATTCATTTGTATAGAAGGATAATTATCAGCAATAGATTCTAATGAATTCTCTGGTGAGAAAACATCGGGGTAGATACGGTAAGGAAACGTATAAGGATTTTCACCACGAACATAAGAAACATAACCAGTTAATTTACGTACTAAAAGTTCTTTACCACCTTCAGAATTTTTGGTATTCTTTTTCTCTTTAAAATTGCCGTTTTTATCAAAGACGTCGCTTTCTCGGATTGTGCTATTTTTATCCACAATATTTATTAAATTTGTTAACCAAATAATTTCCTTATGGCTATTATACATTGGAGTTGCAGATAACATCAATAATCTTAAATTATTTGAGTACTTGGCAACCTCCATAAGTAAACTTGCGGTTTTGCTTTGTTCTTGATTATCGTCAGAAATACGAATATTATGAACCTCGTCAATAATAATAAGACGATTATCAAAGTATTTCTTTATTTTCTTTATTTTTAATTCTTTAATCTCAGACATTTTAAATTTACCGCCTTCTGGTAACTGCATAACACGTTTAATGTAATTAGCCAATTCACCATACCCCATGAAACGATAATGTTTATGGATAATACTGTTTATTTCTAAAATAATTCTGTCTTTTGGCACACCAATAATATTGGTTGGATTTACTTCTTTTAATAGAGCCTCGCCAATGCATGTATTTAACTTCCATAGTCCATTTTCTATTTTTAATTTACGTTCGTCAAAGAGTTGCAGTTTGTAGTTTTCTTGAACATTGGGACTAGCGATGACTAATATTGGTTGTGTTATTCCAACTTGCTGCATATATGCTCTCATCTCTTCTGCAATTCCTATAGAACTGCACGTTTTGCCTGTACCTAAACCATGGTAAAGTAGTAAACAATTGTAGGGTGTCTGCATAGAGAGGAAGTTTTTAACAAACAGTTGGTGTGGTGTAAGTTCAAACTCAGTATTGCATAGTTTTTTGGCATGTTCTTCAATGTCATAGGTGTCGCCATCATATTTAGTTTCATTAAATTCTTTATGTTTGGCAATTTTTATATTAAAATTTGGATCGTTTATTTCAGGATAGAGAAATTGGAAACTCTCGTCGTTTCTGAGATTTTCTGATTCACGTATTTCTTTGTTTAACAAAAAACTATTGTATTCAGAGGGTTCTGTTGGTGGTTCTATTTCTTCCTGTTCGGTTTCCAACTCATTCTTGGCAACATTTTCAATATCAGGTAAACCAATAATGGGTACACTATCTACAACGGTTTCTTCGTCCTCAAAAACTTTTCTAGTTTCTTCTGTGCCTTCGGGAATGGGTTCTTCTACAGGTTCTTGTGAAATTACTGGTTCTTGTGCAATTACTGGTTCTTGTGCAATTACTGGCTCTTCTAAGTTGGCAGGCTCTTGTGCAAAGACGAGTTTTTCTACATCGTTTTGTTGTTGAGACTCTTTAATAGATACGGTAGCATCTGCATTTTGTTTATCCTTGAAATAGTTTTCTAAACATAAAATTACCCCTACAAAATCCTTCTGGTGTGGAATTCCATATTTTCTAGTACTATCAAGTGCTGATAGAGGAACTTCCATTAAACCAGCCAATATTTTTTTAAGGCTATTTTTATCAGGATCATTACTAGCACCTGGTAGTTTAGTTAATTCAATAAATCGTTTTTGTTGATCAGGTCCATGTTGAAAGTCTGGATCACACCTTGTTTTTTTTAACAATTCTTTTATATACTTACTAACATTGTCACGATTTAAAACAATTTTTCCTTTTTTCATTACAACGTTTTCATCTACTGGATTAGGGTTACCATCAAAAATAGCGTCTAAAATTTTATTAGTTTTACTTATTCCTTCAACAGGATGAATTCCTATCACAGATGTGATTGCCTTAGTAGCTTCATTAACAACATTCCCTATAGCCGAAGTTTGTGGTTGCATATGAGCTTTTTTACTTACATTCTTAGGGGATTTATCTTTTTTCTTTGTTTCTGTATTTTTTGGCATATATTTATGATACTTAAATTATACGTATATATTTATTCGTATAATTTAACAAAATCCAAAGACAAACCTCATTAATAATAGAATAAACGGAACGTTTTTATTGTATTGTTAATATTTGTTAATAGTTTCTTTTTTTCTAAATTATAACCACGAATACATAGAATGCATTCATCATATGTTTTCCAATCCATTTTGCTAACTTCAGTTGGTTCAAAGTTGTTAGTATGCATTGTATCTTCAGAGTTCATAAATGTTAAATAGTATTTATGTTTATAAGATTTGTAATTGGAGCCAGTGAAAATCTCTTCAAATGGTAAAATATTTTTAATATTCTTTATGTATTTAATATCATACCCAGTTTCTTCAGAAAACTCACGCAAAGCACAATCAAAATCACTCTCTTGATAGTTACGGCGCCCTTTTGGAAATCCCCACTCGGGCTCGGTCCATATTTCATTCTCAAAACTATTACTCTCTTCAATTAAATCTTTCAATGTAAAAAGTTCATTTTTAAATAATATCCCATCTACCAACGAGTTGTATTTCTCACGAGATACGTTTTCTTCTGATTTATACTGGTTGGAAATATTATGATTTCCCCATATTCGCTTCCACAATAAATCAAAGTCACCCAATGCCAATAAAGATTTTTCTTCTACTGTCATTTGCTTAATCATATTAATAATATAATCTTTATTGAATACAGAGTATTTACCACGCATAAAATCAATATAACCTAGAGTATCTTTACGTCGTATCATTAAATATTGTAATTGATTTTCATGAATACGGAACGCAATGATACCAAAGCTGGTAATAGGTAATTTGCATTGATGATATAAATGTCCTGATTTTCCGCAATTGTTGCAATAATTATTCATATGTAATAAGATTATCCTCCTTAATTATCTTCCATAATCTTTATATAATTATATTTTGAATATATTAGAATGCAGTTTGATGCGAGTATATGGGGACCACATTATTGGTTTTTCCTCCACACAGTAGCAGAATCGTATCCCATGACACCTAATGATGTCACGAAACGTAAATATTATGATTTGATTACGAATATGCCTCTTTTTATACCAGACCCAGACATTGGTGATAAATTTAGTAGAATGATTGATAGATATCCTGTAACACCCTATTTAGATAATAGAGATTCCTTTGTAAGATGGGTCCATTTTATACATAACAAAATTAACGTCCAATTAGGTAAGGAAGAATTGTCTTTACCTATGGCTTTAGAAAAGTATCGTGCTGAATATAAGCCCAAACCATTTGTCTTTTCGGAAAGGGTTAATATGAGAAAGCATTACATTCATGCTGTATTGATATTGACTTTGTTGTTTTTGATTTATGTATACCTTTAGAACCCTCCTTATTTTCTCGTAATATAGTAAACAAATAAAATAATAATTTATGCGTGTAGAAATTCTTATATTTATAATAGCAGGATTAATCATTGCAAACATATACACCGAAGGAAAAGTCCTAAAAAAATTATTATCCTTTAAGAAGTATTATCAGATGATTGGTGTAGCATTTGGTGCATTTATGTTATATATTCTATTAAAACGTAATCCAATGAGAGCACAACAAGTGATTTCCAGTACAAACGACTACATAAAGTATTTACCAATAGATAAAAATACGACCAATATGTTGTCTCCTATTTTAGATTTCACATCTAGACAAGACTTCAGCGGTGATGCGCAAAATGGTCGGGATGCCTACAATTATCCTGTCATACCAATGCCCAATCAAAATCACACTGTATCTGAAAACCGCATGTTGCAATCAGGAAAGAAAGCGACAAAGCGTTCTGTGAGTGAAACAAAGAAGAAATATGTGGCATCTAATCAAGACTGGAAATGTGGGGACTGTGGATGTAAATTACCTGCATGGTTTGAGGTAGACCACAAAGTCCGTTTAGAATATGGTGGAAGTAATCATGTAGATAATTTAGTAGCTCTATGTAGAGATTGTCATGGTAAAAAAACAGCTATAGAGAACCTGTAATGTTCATGTTTAGTAGTAAATAGTAAACATGAATAATATTTTTTATTAACATATATTAGTATAAACATAATGTTAGAATCATTAAAACCAGACTCGGATACTATAAATGGAATTATAAAGCCGATAGCATTTGTTGTATCTGCTCTTTTCATAATATCATTAATTATTTCTATTAGTGTAATGGATTCAAAAATGCACAGTAGAATGATTGATGACGAGCATAATTTAGTTAGAATTGATACGAAAGAGGGCGTAACAACAATAGTTTTGATTTGTTTAATTGCATTTACTATATTGAGTTTGATACCGTTTATAGATGGTTTAAAAAACATATCAGGTATTATACCCGAATATGCCAAAAGTATGCAGATTGATGTTTCGTATTTAAATGGAATTATAGAGATGATAGTTTTTGCCATTGTGATAATAGGGTTGAATATAAAATCGCATGATAAGATGTTTTCTAAAGGATATTATACTAAAAAAAAACACCCAAGTGACCCCAAAAGAGAGATAGATTTTTTTGTTCCAGGTGGAATAAGACAAGAAACAGAAGAGGGTACAGTAACATTAGTTTTTATTATATTTATTGCATTAATAGTTGTTACATTTATAATTAAATATTTATCATCTAGTTGGGGAGCAATGTTAGACTTTGTACCTAACGTTGCATTTTACATAATAATTATTGCATTATCAATAGTTTTATGGATGTTTAAAGAAGTATACAAAGCGCTTAGTGGGTCACTTGATGCATCGGCTGGGTCAACTGCTGGATTTATTTTCAATGATTTTGAAGCAAGTATGATACCAAATTACGGTTTATTATTTGGAATAATTGCTGTTATATTAATTGTTTTATACACTGCAGTCTATGATCAGAAATCACTAACTACAAATACCTACGTTTATATCTTAACTATATTAATACCAATAATGTTTGCTTTTTCATACGCTGTCCCAATATTAAGTTCTGATAATGGTAGTGGCTATGGCAAATTAGCTGGAATAGTAATGGCAGTTATCATGTTTTTTACAGCAGTTTATTTTTATATCAATATGAATTCAGTAGCACTTGAAGCAACTGCATATATATCCGGATTTATAATATTAAGTATAATTCTAGTAGGACTAGCACTATCATTTTATATGTTAAGTAATTATTTAAAATCATTTACAGGATTGCCAGGTTTTATTATTTATTTCATATTTTACATACCATGTTTAATTATTGATTTTTCAAAATACATATTGAAAGAATTCCAAATGACATCTAAAGTGGTTTATGTATTGTTTTTTATAGAATTATTATTAATACTTTTATACATCTATGTTCCAAAAATAGTTAACGCTATTGATAAGAAAGATGGTACAGTATTATTGGATAATGGTGCGTTTTTAGACATTCCCAAATCAATTGGCTCTAGTAAATTATTACAAATATCAAAAGATAACTTAGAAAATACAAATCTTCCAGTTGTTTATCAAACAAATTTCGCATTCAGTATGTGGATATATTTGAATGTTCAACCAACGAACTTCGCTAGTTATACCAAAGAAATGCCAATTTTTAATTTTGGCAGGGGAAAACCTAAAATATCATATCACAATAACATCACAGATGATGTCAATAAAAATAAATATATCATTTATTTTACAGATGCAAGGACAAGCCAAAACTTTTTTGAAGTCACATTGCCAAATCAAAAATGGAATAATTTTGTATTTAATTACAAATCATCACAAGTAGATTTGTTTATCAATGGAGAATTAGTAAAAGTATTTAAATTTACAGATAACCGTCCAACATATAAAGCAAGTGATAACATTATGATTGGTAAGGAGAAAGGTTTAGATGGCGCAATATGTAACATTAGATATTACCCATACAATTTATCAATGTCGCATATTACATCTACATACAATTTATTAATGTATAAAAACCCCCCAGTTGTAACTTAAATATAGAATTTTCAATATAATCCAAGAATAAAAATTTAGACATTTCAAATGAAAATTTTATATGTAATAATGTATAGAACTAACATGGAAAACGGACGAATTATGTTATTTCATTCAATAATAGTTGGTATTTTATTATACCTCTTTATGATTTTTGTACTTGGGCAAAAACAATTGGTTGCAGAAAACCGAAGTATTTTGTTAGCAGCTTTGGTACTTGTGTATATGATTTTATTTGGTCATGGATTACCAACTTCAATAAACAAAGATTTGTTTTAATATTTGTATGTTAATTATATTATTGGAACAATTTTACACCTTTGTACTGATAAATTGCCCATGCGAAATTTAATTGTACAAATGTGTAATAATATAGGCGTTTCAATATCAAGAATATAAAGGATGTTTTTGATATTGAAAAGACAAGTACCACCATTAATATTTATTTTGTGAGTATTAGATATACAAATAAATGAATTCGCTTATAATAATTTTAGGAATAGTAATTGTATTTTTTATTTACTTACTTTTCAAATATTTATCTAATACTGCCACAACTTTAAGTCCTGTAGCCGATTTCACAAAAGCTATACCAACAATTACAGGCGACAATTTAACTGGTGCTACAAATTTAAGTTATGCTCATGGAATATGGTTATATGTTCAAAACTGGGACCCTTCAGCCCAAAAAACAATATTCTACAGACCTAATAATATTAAATTATATTTAGACCAAAATACACCTACATTAAAATGTGATATATTCTTAGCTAATGGTACCACACAAACAATGACTATAACTAATACTTTTGCATTACAGAAATGGGTGTATATCATCATTAGTGTTGATAACCAAGTTGTAGATTGTTATTTAGATGGAAAATTGGTGATATCTCAACAAATACCTCCTCCCAAGCAACCAGTTGATTCTACAACATCTCCATTGTATTTAGGAAACTCGGGCACACCCAATTTTAGCTCTGGAGTTGCAGGAATTTCTATTGGTTCTGGATGGAGCGCTAATGCATTAATATTCACTAGGTGGACAACACCAGTAGACCCTCAAATGGCATGGGATTGGTACATGAAAGGTAATGGTAAGAGCAAGTTCACTGGTTTATTTGGAGCTTATGGTATAAATTACAGTGTATTAAAAGACAACATTACTATCATTAACAACCGCCCTTTATTTTAGAGATTGTTCCAGGGGGTTTAGAGAAGATTAATAAAATAAAGTTTTTAGAATGGTTATAATCTATTATATATATAATATATAACCATACAATGAATTTTCAAAACATGGCTCCTCCCGATATTAAAATGCCAGAATCAATTCAACAGGCATCAGAAAGTTTTGGAAATAGTATAAATGATATGAAATCAAGTGTAAATAATAGTCTTGATGATTTTTCTAACCAGGCTACCGCCGGTGTTGGAGCATCCTCATCATTTTTACAATCTAATACTATTATTGCCAAGTTCGCATTTATTATATTAGTGATAATAGGATTTTTATTTCTTATGAATTTAGGAGTAATAATCTTAGGGTATTTTTTAAATCCATCAGATAGTCCATTTATTATTAGGGGTCTTATTACTGGTCAAACAGGAAAAACATTTTCACAAGACCCTAGTGTAGGAAATAAAGCAAAAATAGTAAAATTATCAAACAATGAACGTACCGGCATGGAATTTACGTGGTCAGTATGGTTGTTCATAAATGATTTAGGTTCTACATCAAAACATCAATTTATATTCAATAAAGGCGATTTGAATTTTGATTCAGTAACGAATATTACAAGTGTAAATAATGGTCCTGGATTATATATTGTTCCTAACACAAATGGAGTAGCAACATTAAAAGTTATAATGAATACCGCAAACGCGAATGATACCAAGAGTAATATTGAAGTAAAAGATATCCCTGTTCGCAAATGGGTAAATGTAATTATTCGTTTAGAAAACACAATGTTAGACGTTTATATAAACGGCACTATTTCAGGCCGTCTAAATTTACCTTTAGTGCCTAAACAAAATTACAACGATATTAATGTTTGCCAGGGTGGTGGATTTAATGGAAATCTTTCCGATTTAAGATATTTTAATCATGCGTTGAGTATTATAGAAATTAATAATATTGTTTATTGGGGACCAAATACTAGTCCTAGTTCGGATAGCGTTGATGCGACAGCAACAGGTAGTTACAATTATTTGTCATCTGTTTGGTATTCAAACAAATTATAAACTTGAGATATTTATAGTTATATAATGTAAAGTCACATTATATAACAATGGCAGGAACAACCAATATTTCATTAGACGTTTTATGCGACCAAAGGAGAAAACAGATGTTGTTTAACAATCCGCAATCTAGATATACACCATCCAATCCTTATAATGGAACATTTACAAAATATCAATTGGATATGCGACGTAAGGCAGAAATATTAAAATATAGCAATACAAATAGTACATCAAAGACAAATAATTTAACACAAACACAGAAATTATCACAAATATTAAGTGGACGTTCTCAATCGCAGGGATTTCAGAATAAAGTAATTACCACTTTAGACACAGATGGTAATTATAGTACAGTAACTGTAAAATATCCAGACAAATTAGTTATATCAGCTGCTTCTCAATTAGACACAAATGCTGTAAAAATAACTGGTTATCAAGGGTATTTTACTTATACGATTATACCAGATGGTCTAATAGTAAATTGTGCAGCAGATAATTTAATTCCAACACCAACATCGTCATCTGGAATTTATGGCCCTATTACTAATTTAATATATGACGATACGGTGCCACTGTATAATTTTACAAACACTACTATTAATAACGCAGCATATAGTGAATCTGAAATAGCAAATACAAACTTATGGTCAATTAGCGCTAGTAAAAATGTGTTAATGTCTACGAACATTTCTAGTTATATAGGTTCATTATTAATAAATCCTGCTATAGATAATAATCAATATACCTATACATTACAGGCACCAATAGGCATATATGCAACTAATGCTTCGGGTCAAAATGGCACAGCCACATTCACTATTAATGGTTTGTTTTTAGATGTTAAATATAGTGGGAACGTCGTCCCTGAGTCTAAAACTATATCATTATCTAATTATTCATCCAATTCGCCAATAAAAGTAACGTATAGCGAACTGTCTACTAGCGTAAATGGTTATAATTATTTTGCATATATAGATACCATAAATGTTTCTAATATTGTATTAACTACAAATCCTGGTTATGTATACGATTTTTATTTGACAGTAAACATAGATACTGTAAATTCATCTTACACAGCAGGATTTACCAATAATACTATATTCGCAAATTACTCTAATTCAATATTGACATCAAATATATCATTATTAACAGTAGACATTTTGCCTCCTACAAATTTATCAGTATCCAAATCAAGAGATATAAGTATAGATGTATCATTTTCTGCGCCAATAAATAGAACAAATTCTATTATTGGTTATACTGCATCGGCCAATGGTGTAGGAAGCGGTATAGCAAGTGCGTCTGCTAATGGAATAACAATTACAGGATTAACTGCTAGTACAACATACAATTATTTAAACGTTACAACAGTTTATAGAAACGGAACATCAACATCTTCTGGAGTAGTAAGTGGTACAACATTAGGATTTAATCCCAGTCAATATGCATTAGTTAGTGGTAATACAACATCTACATCATTAACTGTAAATTTTATTAATGGGAGTAATCCAAATATTGCAAGTTATTATGTTATAGCTATTCCTGACCCAAGTTCAAATAATCAACAGGTGACAAAAACAACATTTGTGAATAATGTTATTGTTCAGTCTGGACCAATTACAATTAATGGGTTAATTTCAGGAACAAAATATAATTTACTATTGTCACAGTATTTGTCCACTGGTAGATTTGGATTACCAACAAATGATATTTCTGGTACAACACTTTCTCCAGCACCAACCGGATTATCAATATCAGATGCTAGTTATACTTTATTTGACTTATCATATGTTGTCCCAACTGGTTCAACACCAATAGGTTATAAAATAACTTCAACTGCTTCTGTTGGTCCACAGGTAATTACAGATTTATCTAATATACCTTATCCACCGAATCCAGTTCGTATATCAGGATTGTTAACAGGGGTAACATATACAATAGTTATGACAGCCATTTACAATAAAGTAATTTCATCGTTTAATGCAAACAGCACAAGTCTTACACAAAGAACATATTTTAGCTCTGTAACGAATTTAAGATCAAGTTCAATAACTGACGTAAGTTTTTACGTTGGGTATACATCAGCTCCAGGAACTTCTCCAAATAGTTATACTGTTACAATTACACCAACGAATGGAGACACAGTTATTACAAAAAGCGGTATTACTACTCTTTCAAATCCATACGCAATAACAGGATTAACGTCTGGAACATCTTATGTTGTATTAATATCGTCATTATATACAGCAGGAACAGTAACTTCTTCACCGTTAACAGTTACAACCGTAGGTTCAAAGACTGGTGCTTTATTTATAAAAAATCAAACAATTAATGGTTTTGATGTTAGTTTTAATGTTCCATCTGGCAATTTGCCTCAAGGTTATTATGTAACCGCAACTCCAACGACGGTACTAAATTCGCAGACGACAGTAGTATATCCAACATCACCAACATTATCTAGTTCAAATTTAATAACAGTTCCTGGATTAATTTCTGGCACTACATATTCAGTAAAAGTTACAAGTGTTTACTTGAGTGGTAATCAAGATTCTGACCCAGTAAATGGATCAACATTGGCTAATCCACCAACTAATTTGCAAGTAGTTAATCAAACATACAATACATTAGCTATAAGTTTTACAGCACCAATAGGGAGTCATCCAATTGGTTATAATGTTACCGCTACACCTACAACTAGAAATGGGCTAGCAGTTTCTATTTTTGATGTTTCTCAAAACCCTATAATTATTAGTGGATTATCATCAGGAACTCAATATAGCATAGTTATTAGCTCTTATTATGATACAGGAACATATGATTCATCAGCACTTACTGCGTCTACATTCAGTAGTCCATCAACAATATCAGGTATTAATACGAATACATTAACCGACCCTAGTACAAATGCTATTACTGTTTATATTTCACCTCCACAAAGTGGAACGCTACCGAATAGTTATAACTTAATTGCTAATCCAGACACAAGGAGAAACAGTCAAGTTTCAGTAACGTTGTCTAATATAACACCATTAAGCTTAACTAGTTCTTATGTGATGAAAGGATTAATCTCGGGAACAGTTTATGATGTAAGCCTAGTCGCCGTATATGATACAGGTAATCAAACTTCTGCGACAACAACATCCGGAACTACATTAGCTAATCCACCAACCATTAACACTATATCAAACCCAACAGTAAATTCATTAACAGTGAATTATTCAGCACCAGCAATAGGTAGTCTTCCTATAAACTATACTGTTGTCGCTAGTCCGGACTCATATGACAATAATCAATCTATTATTACTGTAAGTAGTATAGCAAACAATTTGACAGTTTTTACTATTGGAAATCTAGTGTCAGCAACAACATACGATATTAGTATGATAGCTGTATATGATATAGGAAATTTTGTTTCAACCGGAAGTTTTAGTGGCACAACTACATCTAATCCACCTACTTCAATTATTGTTACAGGAACAACCGCATCAAGTATTGATTTAAGTTATAATCCACCAATTGGTAGTGCTCCCATATCTTATTACGCAATTGCAAAACCAACTACAACTTCAGTTGGTCAAACAAGCGTTACAACTTTACAAACTACTTCAAATCAACTTACAATAAGAGGATTGTTTGCTGGAACAACCTACGATATTAGTATGGTTGCAGTTTATAGTGTAGGAAATCAAATTTCTACAACGTCTGTTTCAGGTAGTACTTTGTTTAGTCCACCAACAATTACACAACTTAATAAAAACATCACAGACGCAAGCACAAATGCAATCACTGTTTATTTCTCACCGCCGTCAGGAACATTGCCTACAAGTTATAATGCAACTGCTGTACCAGATTATACCAATAACAGACAATCTATTGTAAATGTCATAGGATTAAACAATTATATAACATCATTTGTAATCGGGAATCTTATTTCAGGAACTGCTTATGATATTAGTATGTCTGCTGTTTATGCAACAGGTTATGCGGGCTCAAATACTTTAACTGGGAACACATTATTTAATGCAGCAACGTTCTAATTTAGAAAAATGAATTATAGTATTATATATATAATGCCAGTTACAGATATAAGTTATAACTATATTACAGTTTCATTTAATGCGCCAGTAGGTAGTCCACCCATTGGTTATTATGCAACTGCAACTCCTAGTAAATTTGATAATAAACAATCAGTAGTTGTTTCACAAACACAATCAACAAATAGTCCTGTAACATTTACTGGATTGATTTCGGGAACTACGTATACTATAAATATAACATCAATTTACAGCTTAGGAAATACTATATCAGCAGGAATTACAGCAAATACAAGTGCCGCTCCACCAACTAGATTATCTGTTACGAATCCTAATGTAAATTCTTTAACTGTTGGTTTTACACCACCTTTAGGTAGCACACCAATAGGATATTATGTTACCGCAATTCCGACATCAACTGATAATGGTCAAACAACTGTTATAACAAGTGAGTCCACTTCTACATTAATCGTAATGTCAAGTTTAATTTCAGGCACAACATATGATATTTATGTTAGTTCAGTATATAATACAGGCGATGTTATATCAGCAGTGGCTCAAGGTTCAACATTATCCAGTCCTCCAAGTAATCTAATAATAACTGACATATGTTATAATTATTTAAAAATAGGGTATTCAATATCATCTGGCAGTACAGCTTTGGGTTATTTTGCTACGGCGACTTCTAGAACATCTGGTGCATCAACAAATAGTGGTACATCTTTCTCAAATCCATTAACTATTAACAATTTAGTATCAGGAACAACATACAATGTAGCAGTAAGCGCTTCATATAGCAACACAAGCGCTTCATCAACATTTATTACTACGAGCACCCCATCCAATCCGCCCACAATAACTGGAATTACCGACGCAAGTTATAATTATTTAACTGTTGAGTTTACAGAACCACCTGGTAATACTCCAAATTCATTTTATGCAACAGCAGTTCCAGTTACAACTAATAACAGTCAACAAACAGCGGTAACTAGTTCTGTATATTCTATATCACCGATTACAGTTTATGGATTAATTTCGGGGTCAAAATATTATGTCACAGTTAGTGCAGTTTATAATAACGGTACTATTGCATCTAATAGTATTGCTGGAAATACAACATCTACGTATGCAACTGATTTAATATTGTCTACACCAACAGTTTATTCATTAACATTGGGTTTTACGCCGCCGATTTGTAGTCCACCAATAGGGTATTATGTAACTGCAACGCCATTACAAAGAGATAATTACCAATCAATCGTAACAACAAGTATCACAACATCAACATCCATACCAATAAACAATTTAATTTCAGGTACTATTTATGACGTTACCGTTACATCTTATTATAATACAGGAAATGTAATTTCAACTACTACAGTGCAAGGAGCAACAGTTTCAAATCCTCCTACTAGCGTAACTGCAACAAGTTTATTAACAAATTCTATTTCCATCGCTTATCTTCCCCCTATAGGTAATACTCCAAAGTCTTATTATGCAGTTGCAACACCAAATTCTACAAACAATAATCAGGTTACTGTCAGCACTATTGGTACACCAACAAATAATTTATATCTCACTATCCCTGGATTAGTATCTGGAACAATTTATACAATAGCTGCATATTCACGTTATAGCAATGGAGACGTCTCATCAAATAATGTTGTATTTGGAACAGCATCTTTTCCACCAACAGGTCTTACCTTCGTAGTAGCTACTGTAAGTTCAATCACAATTAGTTTTACACCACCAATAGGGTCAACTCCAGCAAGTTACTTGGCTACGACATCATTGGGTGGTAGTGGAACAGCAGTTTCTTCTGCTACTCAAATTACTATTACTGGATTATCTCCAAACACTAACTATCCTGGAATAATTATTACGGCAATATATAGTAGTGGTAATGCAGTATCAAGTAGTATTACTGCATCTACTATTGGCTTGCCTCCAACTAATTTAACAGTTATTGATGTAAGTGTAAATTACATTACGGTAAGTTTTACACCAACTAGTGGTTCATTACCAAATAGTTATACAGCAACAACAGACCAAGGTGGTGCAGGAACAGCATCATCATTGGCGACAACAATTACAATTTTTAATCTAATTCCAAACACATATTATACTGGAATAACAGTAACATCGGTTTATAGTGGTGGAATAGTGGCTTCTAGTGGAATAAATTATTATACTTTGGGATATATGGCAACAAATTTATTAACAACGTCGCGTATAAATTCCATAGACTTGAGTTTTACAGCCCCTTTGCAACAAAATGCGCCATTGGGTTATTTTGCTCGTGCTGTACCTCAAACTACAGAGAATGGTCAGACTACAATAACTTATCCTGTGAATGTTTCAACAACTTCAATACCGACATCTAATAGTACAATTCCAATGAATATTCCAGGATTAACATCTGGAACAATATACACTATAACTTTAAATTCTGTTTATATGTCTGGAAATGTAGCTTCACCAAATATAACAGGCAGAACATTATCCTATGCACCAACCATTACTTCTATAATTGGTAGCAACAATTCATTAACTGTAAATTTTACTCCTCCAGCAACAAACACACCTGTTATTGGTTATAATTCTACAGCTACACCAGATACAAATAAACGTGCAAATGGTCAAACCATAGTTTCAACGAGTGTACAAGCACCAACGTCGTCATCATTTACAAATACAATTAATATATCGGGTTTAATTTCAGGTAGTAAATATGGTATTGTTGTAACAGCTGTATATAATAGCACAGATTCAGCATTAAATGCAACTTCTATTGATGTTTCTGGAACAACATTATTAAGTAGTCCAACAATTACACAGGTAAACCAATATCCAGTTGATTTAAGCACAAACTCAATTACAGTTTATTTTGTAGCACCAGTTGGATATAATTTACCTATTACTTATAACGCTACAGCTTTACCACAAACAACCGACAATACACAGACAACTATTAATGTCACCGGTATTTCAAAGAATGCAACGTCGGTTGTTATTGGCAATTTAATTTCGGGAACAGCATACGATATTAGTATGGCAACAGTTTATGATGTAGGAAATGTATCTTCAACTGTCTACTTAGGTGCAATTACACAATCTAATGCGCCAACGAATGTATTAATTAATACAAACACTTTTACAGACCTTAGTACAAATTCTTTTACTGTTTATTATACACCACCTATTGGTAGTTTACCAATAAGTTATTCTGTATTAGCTACACCAAATCAAACGACCAATACGCAACAAATAGTAAATGTTACCGGTTTATCTAGGACATCTACAACAGCAGTCATAGATAATCTAGTATCAGGAACTACATATGATGTCAATGTAATAAGTGTTTACAACACAGGAAGTTTAACATCTAGTCCAAACGTTAAAGGAAATACGATAATAAAACCACCAACGCTTCTGGCAATAAATAGCACTGCAACTGATGTTAGCACAAATGCATTATCTGTTTATTTTACTCCACCAATTGGGTCTCTACCTGTAAGTTATTCGGCAACAGCAAAACCACAACAAACAACAAATACTCAAACAACCATTAATATTACTGGAATTAGTCGTAGTTTAACATCTTATCAATTTACTGGACTTGTTTCAGGAACAACATATGATGTAAGTATGTCTGCTGTATACGATATTAGTACAAATTCAACCACTAACTTTTTGACAGGTGATACAATAATAACCCCTCCAACACTTGTTGCAATTAATAATAGCGCAACAGACATTAGCACAAACGCATTAACTGTTTATTTTACACCACCAATTGGGTCATTACCAATAAGTTATTCTGCAACTGCAAATCCAGAACAAACAACAAATTCTCAAACGATAGTTAATGTTAGTGGGATTAGCAGAGGTGCGACATCATATCAATTCACAGGTCTTGTTTCTGGAACAACATACGATGTGAGTATGTCGGCGGTGTATGATATCAGTACAAATTCAACCGCTAATTTTTTGATTGGAAACACAATAATAAAACCCCCAACCCTATTGGCATTAAACAGCACAGCTGAAGACGCTAGTACAAATGCAATAACAGTTTATTTTAATCCACCAATTGGGTCTCTTCCATTGAGTTATTCTGCAACCGCAAAACCAGAACAAACAACAAATACACAAACAACAGTTAACATAATAGGTATTAGTCGTGATGCAACATTTTATGAATTTACAAATCTTATTTCAGGCTCTACTTACGATATAAGTATGTCTGCTGTTTATGACATTAGCACGAATTCTACAACGAATTTCTTGGCTGGAAACACATTATCTACAGCTCCTACATTAACTGGTGTAAATACGGATTCTGAAGTAGACGCAAGCACAAACGCAATAAAAGTATATTTTGATCCACCTGTTGGAAGTCTACCATTGAGTTATCTAGCTACTGTAACACCACAAACCAAATATAACTATCAGAATTTAAAAACTGTTACAACAATAGGTATATCTGATGTTAGTTTTGTAGTATCTGGTTTAATTTCAGGAACAGTATACGATGTTAGTATGGCTGCAGTTTATAATATAGCCACAAATAGGACAACAACTATATTATCGGGAACTACATTAGCAAATGCTCCAGTAATTACTAGTGTTGCAAATTCGTCTCTAAATCAACAATTAGTGGTATCATTTTCTGCACCTAACCCCGGTTCGGCACCTATTGGCTATAGCGTAATAGCAACACCTATTGTCAATAATGCTCAGTCTACAGTAACATATCCTGTTAGTCCATCTATTTTAAACAATATTAACACAAACCCAATAACATTAACTGGATTAATTTCTGGAACAACATATAATTGTGTTGTCACTGCGTACTATGATTTAGGTGGATACGCATCAATTAGTGTATCAGGTAATACATATTCTAGTCCACCAACTGGTTTGTCAATAACAGCTATGACAACAACTACATTAACTGTTTCTTTTAATGCTCCTTCAGGAACAGCACCATTAGGTTATATTGTATCGGCTAGTTTGAGTGGTTCAACCGTTAGTACAACCGATCAAACGGCGTTAACAACTGTAATTATTGGTGGTACAGGAACAACTGCGTTAACTGCTGGAACAACTTATACTGTTACAGTTACAGCAGTTTATAATACAACTTATTCAGGGTTGAACTCTTCTGCAACCGTTACTGGAACGACCTATGGTGTAGCGGCAACAAATTTATCGTTTTCATTGGCAACTGCTACAACCATTACAGTAGATTATACACCCGCAGTTACAACTCCAAATTATTATTCATTAACTGCTGCGCCAACAGGAACAAAAATTTATGGTCAAGGAACAGTTTCTATAACTTCTGCATCACCTACTTACACAGTATCTGGATTGACTCCAGGAACACCTTATAGCATCACTTTAGCAGCCGTTTATACTAATAATAATCAAACAATTGGTCCCGTTACAGGAAACACACTATCTAATGCAGCAACATCTCTCACTACAAGTTCAATATCTCTTACATCATTGGACGTAAGTTTTGCTTTACCAACATATAGTTTGAGTAATACAAATCAATTATTTTATGCATACGCTATGCCTCAAAGTGGTCAACGCAGTCAACCTAATGTCCAAACAGGAAATGTGATAGTATCATCTTTAACGAATTCAGGAATATCAATTTCTGGATTAATATCTGGAACAACCTATTATGTTTATGTTTATTCTATTTACGACACAGGTAATCTAGCGTCAACATCTAAATCAGTAAATACATTATCTAATGCGCCTACAAACATAACTCAAACTTCAGATGTTGCTTACAATTATATTAATGTTAGTGTTACTGCACCTAGTGGAAGTGCTCCTATTAATTATTTTGCAAGTTATAATACAAGTGCAAGTGTAACTTATACAAATGTATCAACACAATCAGGAACAACATTTAAGATTAGTGGTCTAAATGCAGGATTCTCATACAATGTTCGTGTTACAGCAGCGTATGAAACAGGAAATCTTTCAACAGTTGATATTTCTGGCAATACTACTGCTGTTCCGGTTAATATTAATTCAATAAACTCTGCGAATAATTCTTTAACTGTAAATTTTACTGCTCCTTCTTTAAGTCCGGTACAGAGTCTTCCTACTGGATATTATGCAGTAGCTATTCCGACATCAAGTTATTTAGGTCAAGAAACCGTATCAACTATTAGTACTCCTGCTTCTGGTTCAAGTACTTCTATAACAGTTTCTGGATTAACTGCAGGAACACTATACAATAGTATAATTATATATTCACTATTCCCAAACATAACAGTAAATTCTACAGCTTCAAATGCTACTACTTTGATACCATTGCCCACAAATATAATATTGGGTTCAACTGCATTAACCTCAATTACAGTTACTTTTACAATTCCTTCACCAGCAACTACTGGATTAACATATTTCGCGCAAGCATTTACAACATCAGGAGTATACGTAATGGACACAAGTGGTAATGGAACAACAACTACTAGCGCAACTTCAATAACATTAACTAATCTAATAACAAATTTTACTTATAATATTTTTGTTTGTGCTTACTACAGTAGCACAATAATTGGAAAATCAAATACTTATTTGCAAGTAACGACATCTACTATATCACCTACTGCTCTATACAATTACAATCAATCATTAGCAACCAGTATGTATGTAGGTTTTACGCTTGTAACCGCACTAGGTGGGTCTGCACCATTAAATTATATTGCAAATGCGTTTGCGCTATCTGATACAAATCACCTTACTGTTGTATCAACAGTAACTGGTAGTGGCTCACCTTTATTGTTAACTGGGTTAACGGGAGGAACAACATATCAGGTACAAGTAGGAGCATCGTACAGCACAAGTGGTGCACCATCTTATTCTGCTTATTTTAATTTAAGTACTGACCCAGGATAATAGTATAATAAATAAAACTAAATTTGTGTTTTTATTTATTGATTGGGATTATAAAAATCAAACTCCATACAATCTATTATGTTTATTAACGTATATCCCATGAATTTATATTTTCTCAAAATGTCTAAGGCAATTACTTTTTCAGTCTCCAAGTTTTTATTCCAATATTGATGATATGTAAAATAATCTAGTGTAAATCCTGGGTATTTTAAAGAAACGCTTATGTCAACTTTAATTTTATCTTCATCTAATTTGTAATAATAGTTTCTAACAGTATCCATATCAGATAATAAGTTCTTATATCTATCGGTTTCTTCTTTATTAAATTTATCTGCACAATGCATTTGGTTTTCATAATCGTAAGATTCTACTTTGTTATTTAACCATTCCAGATTAGTAAAAAAGTCTCGTGTAATGCTTTTGTAACCAGTAGATAACAACTGATTATATTCAATTGCTCGTTTTTTGTAATCATCTAATGTTAGATTTTCTCTATTTGATATGCTATCAAAAATAGATGTTTTATTATAAACTTCAACCGTTGAATTTATTTCTAATTCTAGGCTTTTTAATAAAAACTCTGGTAATATTTCGTCAGAATATATTCCACCACGCACATTTTCAATTCCTATGAAATTCATATATTTTTTAGTTAGTGTATTAATATCAAAATAATGGGTGGATTTACTAATTTCATATACTTTTATTGGTGGGTTCTTTCTTACAAAGTCATAAATAACTTGTGATTCAAATAACACTCTGTCTATTTGGCTTTCTTTGGATGTATGTAGAAACCACTTATCGTTCTCTAATTGAATAACAAATATATTATAGTTTGATGTCATTATTTAAATATATATAATGGAATTGTTATTTTATATATATTTTTCACGAATACTATTTTTATATCATGTTGCTTATCTATTATTTGCGACCTTTCTTGTAAGTTTTGGATTTTCTTTTGTTTTTTCTGGTTTTGTTTCGTTTACCACCAGTTCGTGGATTAAGAATAAATTTACCCTCATCTGTTTGTCTTAATTTATCTGAAAATTCTTCTTTGTTTGCAGATGAGCATCTACTAAATAATCTATCATAATCTTCATCTGTAAAATTGGTGGTGTCATAAGATTTATCCGCTTGTATTTTTTTTATAAAATCCGCTTTATTATCTAATTTTTTTGTTAAAGTAGAATTAGCTAACCATCCTTTAACAATTTCATTAGAATTGCAATTATCCCATTCATGTTCAACATACTCTTGGAATTTTTCCTCATTTTCAGGCAAAACCTTTTTAAATTCATTTTTTATTTCATCTAAACGGGTATTAACTTTTTTATTAACAGCTTCATCGGAAGGCTCTGGAGGTCTTAATTCAACAAATCCGTTTTTAAGTATAAATTTAGATTTGTATGACGACTCTTGTTTGGATGACGACTCTTGTTTGGATGGCGACTCTTGTTTAAAAAATCTTTTTTTAAATCCATCTTTAATTTCGCTAAAGTTAGGTATTCCGCCTTTGAATCTGCGTGTTTTTCTTAATTTTAGCATAACCTATATCATAACTAAATATATTATTTCTTGATTGGTCTAGAATCCATGTTGTTAGTTTGTGTAGGATTTACACATGCTTTCTGGTTAGGAAATACTTGTCCAGACAAACATTTATCTGATTCGCTTATTTCTATGCATCCTCTACGTCCTTCATACTCTCCTACCAAACACCAGTTTGTTTTCGCTGCGGTAATAGGATTTTGAATAGGATTGGCTGCTTTATCGGGTGCGGGTTCATGTGATTTTACAGGATTATTATTTATTGATTTATCCAATTGTGTAGGATTATCTAACTTTAAAGCTGCAATCTCAATCGGTTGACTAGAATTCTTTAACAAATTGCCAACAGAATGAAGAGTGCCGCCAGCAATATCAACGCCAACCTTTGCCGTATCAGTTACTACGTCAGTAGTTTTGTTAATAACTGTTCCTGTTGTTTGAGCGAAGATAGAGAAAATCTGAGTAACCAAAGGTGTTAATATTTTAACAATGTATTCAAAAATATTGCCACCAACAAGTATAAGATTTATTCCTAAAAATGATAATACTAGTAACAATACTAAAACTACGATTAAGAAATTTTTGTTACTAAAGATACTCGTTCCATTATTTGTTATGGGAGCTTGTGAAGAAACGTTATCCATTTTTTGTTTTAATTATATAATATAGTATATTATTTTTTCCAATTAGAGTTGGAAAGGATTTAGAGGGTTCGTTTGAATATTACTTATATTTTATAAAAGTATAGTAAAATGGGTTTTTTTAATTTTATTGAGACGTTTTTCTTTTTAAGTTTAGGCATTACGTTTGTATTAATATTATTGTTGGTATACCATTTTAAACAGCGTTTAACAACTCTTGAAAATAAATGCGATACTGTTTATGAAATCATTACCAATTTAGTAAAGGAAGTATCTAATATCAGACAAATCCAAATACAACATCTTTCTAACACCTTTTCTTCTAATAATATAGTTCCTTCTTTTCATAACACCGAAATAAATGGTAAGATTAAGGTATCTGATGAAGATTTTGAAGATGATGAGGAAGATGATGAGGAAGAAGATGATGAGGAAGAAGATGATGATGATGAGGATGAGGAGGAGGATGATGAAACACCACCACTTCTTACCATAGAAGAAGAACCCTTGTTAAACTCAACTATAAAAGTTATCAATGTTGATATTGGCGATATAATTGAAGCTGATATAGTTGAAACTGAAGTTGAATCCGAAAATTTAGATGGAGAAGATAACAGATTAGAGCCTATTGAATTAGAAGATGATGAACAGATTCATGTAGAGAAGTTGAATGAATCAGCTGCTTTAGAGAATAGCGAACTAGATAACGATAGTAAGGAAAATTCTAGAGATGTTTATAATAAGATGAGCGTTTCAGAGTTGAAGGCACTAGTAATTACAAAGGGTTTGTCAAGCGACCCTAGTAAGAAGAAGAAGAATGAACTATTAAAAATGTTAGAGGCAGTAGAAAATTAAGGTTCAATACACCTTTGCGCATTTCAAATGCGAATGGTAACGTTGCCATTCCACTAATAAATCGCACAATATTGGGCGATTTAAATGTGCAATGGTGTAAAATAATATATAACTGGTATTATATATTATTCATGTTTTCTTATCCTCAGTATGAAAAATTAGAATCCGCATACCCTGTAATTAAAGAAACTGTGCCAAGTTCTTCTTTAGGATATGCTACTAATAATAAATATCCACAATTTCCTCCATTGATGAGCGATGGTAGAAGCATAACTACAACATGGCAACCTGAAGCTGTAATTAATGATGATTTACTTCAAAGCAACAACATTCGCTCTAATTGGCAATATCGCAGATATTTAACTAATAATTCTAAGGACATTATGGAATACAATTTCCGTGAATCTTCTAATGATGTTGGTTACTACAAACGTCCGATTGATTTACCCAATATTCAGTCTAATTTAGTATCTAATATGAACGGAACACCTTATAACTTTTCATCTGTTTTGGACCAATCTAAACCATTTGGTTATCAAACTAGTGATTTGAAAGAGATGTATTTATCCAGGGAGCAATTGGATGCTCGCAAGATTTCCCCTGTTATAACCCAAGCTGATTTGTTAAATAGTGTTAATAAATAAATAAAGATAAATATGAAACTACAAGTATTCCATATTTATAACAATGAAACTCATTAGTTTTGATGTAGGTATAAAAAACATGGCGTATTGTATTTTTGATATTTCAGGTCAGCTTTCAATCACGGGTTGGACTGTTTTGAATCTATTAGAAGAAGAGCCTCTTACAGAAATATGTTCACAAATAATACCTGGTAAAACTAAAAAGGTGTTACCGAAACCCTGTACAAAACTTGCCAAATATAAAAAGAATGGACAATGCTATTGTGAGAAACATACTAAGAATTCTACTTTTATTATCCCAAATAAGAAGAATTCAATGGTGTCTTTGAAAAAACTAAAGGTAGATGAACTCATCAAACTAGGACATTCTCTTTTTTTATTCATGGACCTAGTAAACTTACCCAAACTCAAGAAAGATATTTTAGATAAACTAGGTGAGTTTTATGAGAAAAATAGCTTTGAACTAATAGTTAAAAAAAAGACTAAAAACGCATCAGAAATAGACTTGATTACAATAGGTAAAAATATGAAGGAATTATTAAACGCAAGTGAAAATTTTGATGAATTGACACATGTTGTTATAGAAAATCAAATTTCACCTATTGCGAATCGTATGAAGACAATACAGGGGATGTTGGCTCAATATTTTATTATGAAAAATTCGGATATTCATATTGATTTTGTATCCTCTTCTAATAAATTATCGCAGTTCGGTAAGGGTAAACAGAAGACCAATGTATCTTCCTTAACTAACACATTAATTACGAACCCAGATTATAAACAACATAAGAAAGATGGATTATACTATTGTAATCAAATTTTGGAGAACAATAGCTGTATGACTGGTTGGAAAGACGCATTAAAAATAAAAAAGGCAGATGATTTAGCAGATTGTTTCTTACAAGGGATATGGTATCTTAAAAACCGAAATATAATAACTTATGCGGATGATTTAAAAATAATATTTGTATAATTATCATAAACATGGAAGTCATTGATCTTGGATTAAGCGATTTAGAGCCTGTTTCATTGAACTTTAATGAATCAAAACCTAGTGTAAATTTTGGTTCGGGTATTGAATTATTAATGAATGATAAAAAGCGTGCTTCTAGTATTAACCTTGATTTAGGAGAATTAGATACTTTAGAAAGTGAATTGAATGAAATTTCTGGTGCGAATGCTAGTTCTGGTTCATACAGTGGGGGAAACAGTAGCAGTGACGGAACTAAGTCATTGAGTGGTTTCGCAACCAATTTCTTTGGTTTTGGTAACTCTGCTCCTGAAACATCTAAGAAAGTGGCATTTGACCATGAGCCATCAGATTCTAATATTGGAAATGCAACACGTGAGAGTATTGGTAACACTAAGACATGGGATGGATTTAGTAAAATGAATGAGATTCCTGTGTCGTCTAGTACATCCAATATGAAAATGTCAGACAGAGACCGAAGACGTAAAATGAGACATATGATAAAGAAATTGGAAGAGTGGCATGCTAAGGGACTAATCAAACATAATTCTCATTTTGATTTGGACTCTAATTATGAAGAGGTAGAGGATGAGTATGAGAGTGCAATGGAAGATAAACGTAAGAAGGATAGTGTTAAGTTACAAGGTTGGTGGTTTATGACATTTATTAACTCTATGGAATATGCCAATGCTGCATTTAATCCATTTGATTTAAATTTGGATGGTTGGGGTGAGCAAGTAAGTGAGGACATTGATAGTTATGAAGAGATTTTCGCCGAGTTACATGATAAATACAAGGGTGGCAAATTGGCTCCTGAGATTTCTCTTTTATTACGTGTGGGGTTTAGTGCTGCCGTTCTCAATTTCTCTAACAAGGCATTATCTAGTGCTACACCAGCATTCAATGATGTTATTAAGCAGAGTCCAGAGTTGATGAAGATGTTTACTAATGCCACTGTAAGCAGCATGAGCCAGGCATCACCTGGTTTCGCGATGGCCAATAATTTGATGCAGGAGCAAATGAATAAGCCACGTGGAATGCCACCCCCAGCTCCTGTAGAAACCAAGAGTCAACCACCTCCTCAACGCCCTGGGATGGTGTTTACCGAGACACCAAGTAATCGTCCTGATATAAATGCGGGACGTGGCGCTATGTTCCGTGAGCAAGGTGCTGATATTAGTGGGTATGGAAGTGTGAATGAGCAGCAAAGACCGATGTATCAACCACAGCAGCAACAACAAGCTAGACCCGAGATGCGTGGCCCACAATCCACTGACATTGATAACATTTTGTCTGGATTAAAGACACGTACAGTTAATATTCACGAGCAACCAACACGCGAATCTTTAAACGTTGAGACAGTAACTGAGGATGATTCTATGATTTCTATTTCTTCATTGAAAGGAATTGATGGTTCAAGTATGCCAAAACGTTCTAATCGCAGAAAGAATGGCTCTGCTAAGAATACTATTTCCTTGGATATCTAGAGTTCAAATAATATATAAAATACATCTTATATATTATTAAAATGAAAGTAATTCCATTGGGATTACAGTGTTCAGTTCCAGAGGCTCTTAAATATTCTAACTTGCGAGAATATTCTTATCCATTTGATTGGTTATGGACTCCCAGCAAAACAACCTTTCATATTTTGGAGATATTAATAAACAAGGGAATAGAAGAAGCCGTAGAGTATATGACAAATGGATACACCTACTATAAATATCTTGGAAATGAACATTATGAATCAGTGAATGAAAAGACAGAATGTCAAATGAATATAGAAACTGGATTGGGAAATACACATTTTGAAATCAATGAAGAATATAAAACTAAATTACGAACTAGATTTGAAAGATTATTGAGTGATATTCAGTCTTCACATCATATTCTTTTTATTTATGCTGACGCAGCTAATTCATACTTTAATTATTATTTAGATGATATAGAATATGGTGTGGACGCTGCTGAATATTTAATTAAAATTTATGATTTGATTTATCCCATAAATAAAAATATAGAAATTGTCTATTTTTGCTGGCATGGTAGAAGGGGAAAAGATACAGAGAAGCTGAAATATTTTTCTTTTGATTTTCAAGAACACTGGACAGATGTAAGTAAAATTATAGAGAATTATTTGAGGATGCGACTATCAAATGTGTTTCATAAAAGAGATTAGTTATATATATTTATAACATCCGCTTTTTAATTTATATTTAGTTTAGCACGTAGTTTTCTAAGCATATATTATAAATGTCATCTAAAGGAAGCAAAAAATCAAAAGTAGGAAAATTAAAAACAGCTGTATTGGTATTTACAACACATGGAGATGTCCAGGTAAGGAGCTCTAAGAATCCCGAATTAACAGAAGAAGTAGAAAAATATAGGATTCCTGAAGGAATGGAAATTGTCTCGTTAAACGCAGTAAAACCTGGTGTACCCAATATGCTTCCTCCGAAGAATGTAAAACCTTTTATAAGAATAGTTCGTACTACAACAGAAGATTTTAACGACGAGACCGAAAAAAAGGATATGAAAGAAATGGTAAAACAAATAAAACAACAAATATTTGAATTAGATGACCAGCCAGGCGAGGTATCAACAGAAGTTAATAAAAAAAACACAAATTATACAGACGATGAAGAGACAATGGCGTATCATCGTACTTCTCATGAATTCTTATACAGTATTAGAACATACAGTAACCGATTTATGTCAAATAAAGAATTTTTAAGAGAGGATAAATTACTTTATAAAGAAGATTACGATGGTGAAAACGTAAAATTAGAGAGTTCTAATTGGAAATTGAATTTATTGAACACTAATGTTAAAACGGACGAAGATTTAATGGATACATTAAATCCAAATGCTGGTAAAACTAGAGCAGCGCATGAACGTTCAGGATACACTATTACTAGATTAGGAAACGTAATTGATGAATTAAATAGAAGAGGAATTAAAAAAGTTATTATAATTGACCTTACGTGTAGTGTTATTCGGAAAAAACAAGAAGGGGTTACCGCCCGCACAGAAAGGACTATTGCTCGTCACGCAACGCCTGAGACACCTAGTGTAGGTGGTAGTAAAACCAGATATGCTACAAGATGTGGTAGCATTAATAAAACTAGAAAAAGATATAAAAAATAAGTTCGTATATAATTTAGTATTATGTACGGGTTAAGAGAATTGTTGGAGAGCATTAAACTTCCTGTAATCAATATCAAGCGTCCAGATATTGATGCTTTGAAAGCCAATGCATTAACATATTTTCTTATTTATTATAGTAAAATTGTCAATGTAGTTTCGGGTAAATATAAGTCATTGTATGAAAACAATCTGATAGCCAGGAGTGTAATTGACCATTCAGTTTATGGTGCTAACTATCTTTATTCATCAGTCATTGGTAAAAAGATTGAGCCTATGTCATCATATTGGATTTCTAGTTTGGTTTTGTCCAAGCGTGATAAAAACAGATTTGTTGGTGAGGAATATACACTTTTGGAATCATATGAGTTTATTAAGAGTCCGTTGGACATCAATGAAGGAAGGACCAATTTTGAAACAAGTTATAATGAAATATGCGACGCAGTAGATTCTGTTGTATTGAACAGTCAGAGTTATGTTGAAGGGTTGGTAAAGATGAAGGTGGGTGACAATTATGTATTTAGAATTTTTGATAATACTAACGGACAATTTGATGATTTTAAGTTGCCATTGGTCCCTAGTAAAGCAAAGTTTTTGAGCATTGAATATACGCATCCACTTATGAAGATGGGAATAGTTTTTGAATTGGATAAGTCGGTATATTTTGTGGGTAATCAGATTTTATCTCCTACGTTTGTTAAAAGTTATCTAGAATATCAATCAGAACTTTATCATTTTGATATGGATTATGTGTTGAAGATTATGGATGGTGATATTAATAGTTTTGAATTGGGGTTTGATAGATCGGTGGTTTTCACGGAGGAAGGGTATAGTATCATTGTATAATTATTTTGTTATAACAATGTATACTAATGGTTTTATCTGTCCCAATATCTGTCCCAATAATAGATGAAGAACACAATGCCACTGATAAAAAAATTTGTCATAAATTTGAATTATTATATATGCGCTTATATAACAGAAAATTAACAAGTAATCAAATTTTTACACTTGTTGAACAAAAGATAATCACAGAAGATCAGGTAAATAAATTTCAGTTGTTTTTAGAAACAAATCTCAATGTGTATCTTACTAATACCGACAATTCAACAAATGTTATTGCGGAATATATAAACATCATAGATAAAAGTTATGACGATTATTACAATAGTGAAACTCTAGATGTTAGAAAAGTAAGTGCTTTTAGTGTAGCAGAAAAAATTAAGAATGAATTAAGGATACCTAGTGGGAATGAACGTAATTCTATGTTTGAATTTAAAAATTTAAACCACAAACAGAATAAATTAAATTGTGGTGTGGATAGTAATAGATGTAAATATATGGTTTACATAATAAATAAACATATTCTTTATTATAAACAAAAAACAACCGTTATTGAGCTCTTAAACAAACTAATAAAAAACTATAATGAGATAAAAAAATGCAATAATCATTTCAAACGTTTTGATCGGCTAAATTTCAATAGACTACGTAAAAGAATGGAAACTTTAGAAAAAATAAATCATGTTTTATTAACTCGCTCTGAACTAAACGATTTAACTCTTAGTGACTTCACTGGCGATCAACTAAAAAAACTAAAAAAATTAAACCTAAAGATTGATAGTGCTAAAATAGCAGTGTTGCGACTTTCTGGTGTCAGTGCGTCAGCTGCGGCAGCTAGCGCAGGAACTCTTGTTGCTGGGTTAATCGCACCACCAGTAGGCGTAGCAGTTACTGCTACTGTTGCTGCTGTTGCCACTGTGGCGACTGTGGCATCATTTATTGTTAATTGCGTAAAAAATGGTTTAGAACGTCAATTAGAGGAAGAAAAAAAAAAGGAAAAACATCTATTTGCTCCTTTACCTTTACCGACAATAGGTGAAATTGATGATGAAAATGATGCAGATTCAAACCGATTTAATATTGCCCCCCCTATTGAACCCCCGAAATTTAAAAAATTATCAACATGTGGAGAAAATTATGCGAAAGAATTTAATATATACACGAATTGTTTTTTAGAATTAAATGTACTAGATGATCAATTTTCTTTATTAGAAAAAGAATTAATAAATATTAGATTGCATGAACTATATTTTACAGACATATGTGGTCGTAGAAGTGGTTCGGCTTTAACTGAGTCAATTAAAAACAGACAAGAAAACTCTCTTCTTGCTAGACATGAAAGAGAAAGGATAAGAACATTTAACACAGAACACCCATATTTTACTAATTTACATCCAAATTCAAGAAATTTAATCATAAATTATACAGATGATAACTTGAATAATTTACAACAATATATTGAAAATGAAATTAGAGTTAACAAAAGATATGAGTGGCGTCCACTTGACACAAGTAATTATATAATAACATTGAGAGATATAATTCTACCATGTTTTAATGAAGAACAAGGCTGTTATTTAAACGGAAATGCAAGTAGAGCTAGAAATAGAGTACCAACAACTGGGAGAGTACCAACAACTGGGGGGAGTTGTAATAAAATCAAAACAAAGAAATCCAAGAGATCCAGAAAATCAAAAACCCGCAAACATAAATAAATACACTACAAAAAAACAATTTAGAAACAAATCTCGCTATAATGTACGGGCGTAATCACAATGGATGCGGTGAGTACTCCTACCCCACAACATAATCTGCTTGATAAATGGAATTTATATTACCATTTACCACACGACAAAAACTGGGCATTGTCTGGTTACACCATCATTATGGATTCAATAGATACTGTTGAGAAGGTCGTATCGTTGAATAATGCCATTAATGAAAACATTGTTAAAAATTGTATGCTCTTTGTTATGAGGGATGGGATTACGCCTATGTGGGAAGATCCTCGGAATAGAAATGGAGGATGTTTCTCATATAAAGTAATTAATAAAGCTGTACCTGAAGTATGGCATAATTTGTTTTATGCATTGTGTGGAGAATCATTATGTATTGATGATAAACATAATAAGCACATTAATGGAATAACTATTTCACCTAAAAAGAATTTTTGTATTATAAAAATATGGTTAGACACGTCTAGTTTACAAGACCCCAATATGATTATTCAAATATCTAATTTATCCAAACAGGGGTGTTTGTTTAAGAAACATGAGCCTGAATTTTAAACCGATGAATATTTACACCTTTGCACATTCAAAACGCCCACTTCGTGGGCAGTTATGAGTGAGCGAGGTGATGCTGATTGCGCATTTTAAATGCGCAATGGTGTAAAATGTGACACTTTGTGTCATATTTTAAGTGGTTATCGGTCACGACCTTTTAAGAACAAAATGTGACAAGTCCCATTTAATTCTTCAATGGTTTAAACCAATGAAGAATTGTTATAATCTATATATAACATATATGACAAGTATTTATAAAGGAAGTGATTATAAAAAATTATTGGAAGAATTGTTTAGTGGTGTAGACCCGAAAAAATGTAACTTAACTTTAAAATTTATACATGATAATCAATCTTTATTAAAAAAAAAGGTTGGTGCTAACAATTATGGTATTCCTCAAGGTTCTACTGCTTTACATATATTAGCTATTTATGAATTTAGTTATGTGTTGGTATCAGGATATAGAGCACAAACTTTCTTTAGAAGCTTATACGATGATATAAATTCAGTTATTAATTGTGTTCATGACAGTATGGATGATGAAGAGTTGTTTAATAACTTACGTAAACTTAATATTTTAGATAAGAAAGATGAAAACGGAAAGACTTCTACCGAATTAATAGCTGACAATCTTGAAATCTCTACAAATGATAAACCGATGCATGATAAATTTACAAAATTAAAGGCTATAGTTGATAAAATAGCAATGGTTGATAAAGTAGGATTAAAACAAGAAGAAGTCCCTGCGGATGATATAGTTCGCATAGAAATAGAAAAAGATTACATCATTTCAGAAACTAGTAAAAATAATAAAAAGATAATAAGAGTAAGAAAAATCAAGGATAAAAGACCATATAGAGTTTTTCTTTTTAAGGCTAAAAAAAAACCTACAGCTAAGAGGAGTTCAGTCTCACTTAGAAAAACCAAGAAGAAAACCTCTCTTTAAAAAATTGAATCCTTTTTATGAATTTAAGTAGTTCATAAAAAGCAACGTAAACCGTAAAACTTGGCAAAATGTTGTCTGATATTCAGATTGAAACCGCGCAACTTGTGTTTAGTATTGAAAAGGAAATTGTGCTGATGGAATTGCGGGAGATGCTGGAGAAAACTGCCAAGCTAGAACGAATTATTCGGCAAGCGATGGAAGAAAATCCTGTTGTAGACGAAGACACTTTTACACCATGTCTTGACATTGTATGTCCACCAAAGAAGAAAATGAGAAAAGAATAATAAAAAGGGAGGGGTCAGAGGGGAATCGGACCCGCGGAGCTTTAAGGTTCCTAAATGGCGTAAAGCGTCATAAGGTTGGAAGCCAAGATGGCTTCCGATACCCTTCAAAAAATTGAATACTTTTGTGCATGTATATAAATCAGCAAAAACCATCACAATGAAGCAAATTACTAGATATATTGATTCTGTCAAAGCCGATATTACATTCACCATTGGTGGAAATGCGCAAGAAAATTCCGACATCATAGACGCTGCTGGTCCAGACGACATTTGGTTTCATCTGGATGGACACCCATCAGAGCATGTCGTTGCTTCTATTCCAGATGGGACAAGCCTAGACAAGAAGCAGATTTTGAAGATTGCTACTCAGGGCGCATTGTTATGTAAGAAGTATTCAAAGTATGCATCACAGAAGAACTTGAGGATTATTTATACCCGAATCAGTGACATCATTAAGACAGAGAAAGTAGGTTGTGTGATTGCTCTGAATCAGAAAACCCTAATTATTTAATCAGATGAATGTTTAGAAAATGCCTAAAAAACGACGACGCACTGTCTTTCTTTTTTTATTTCTTCTTTTTGATGTTTTATGAGAACGTTTTTTTCCACCTACAAAACTGTTTGATAGATTTTCAACAGTGACTCCTACATCTGGAACATAACTAAGACTCTTAACTGTCCCTGTGTTATCAACGATTTTCTTAACTTCACCGTTTTTAAATTTTAGGTTATCGCCGTTGGTAGTTATAAAGTTTCCTAATTTATGAGGTCCAATCATAAAATTTCTACTATCCCCTTTGTAACTACCAGTATTGTTTTTTATATCATCAAAAGTAATAGTGGAAGGACCGTAAGAAGCAACAGTAACATTACTAGGTTCATTAGCAGCCATAACTACACCACCTACTTTCTTTTTTTGGTACGCCATTATAACCTATATATTTATCACACATTTTATTTTAAGCTGGCGGCAATGGCGCTAAACACAATTTAATTTCACCTAATGATGCAACATCATACTTAACAATCAAAGGTAAATCATTTCCCAAATACATCTCCAAATGAGAACATAAAGGCGTGCATTTAATAAAATGGGACAATGACTTTAGAGAAAATTCACCCTGAATAATTACCGAAGCATCTGACTTCTGAATAAACTCCATATTACCATCTGACTCTGAACGGTAAATACGAGAGCTAGCAAAATTGCCATCGCAAGAAAAAATCAAATCATTACCTACCGATTTAATTTCAACACGGTCAGACACACCATTTAAATCACGAATAATCTTCTGAAAATCCGAAGTGGGCAGGTTAATCACAGTAGAATACTCCACATCAGGGACAATAAGCTCCTCCATATCAGGCTCAATAAGACGCAACTTTTGGCTATAGCATTGTTTGATATCACCATTATCGTATTGAAGTCCTAAATGAGAAACAATACCATCATGATAATCGGACTTATCAATATACATTGAAAGAGTATCATCATTAGACATTGTAGAAATCACCTTGAATAAATGAAGTGTATTCGCACAAACGATGATTTTGTCGGGGTCGCATGAATATTGCTCAAACTTATGAGAATTCAAAATTACATTTACCAAAATTGTATGCGTCTTATCAAAATTAATGATTTTAAGACCATCTTTAGTAAAAGTAATGGTTGCGTCTGTTAAAATATCCTTGATAGCCGTAATCATATTACGGATAGGTTGAATCTGTACAGTTTTAATGGTTAGAACGTTGTTTTCTTCGTTCATTGACGGAAATATAAAAATAAATACGCGTTTGTTTTTATATTTTATTTGGATAAATACATATTTTTAGATTATGAACGCACAAGTTTACGAATAAGTTTACGAACAAGTTTACGAACAAGTTTACGAACAAGTTTACGAACAAGTTTATGGATTTCTATTTTTTTGCGTGTATTTTTGACAACGTTTCATTTGTTTACATGTTCTTGTTGCCATTTTAAGCGCAGGACTATCTTTAGAACAACCGTTATATAAAATTCCATAATCAATAGTGCTTGCTGGACCACCAGTAACCGCACTAGCTAATCTAGCACGACCCCATGATTCCGCAGTTTGATTTGGACGCGAGCCACTAGAGTAATATGCACCACGACCCTTATTTATTATTTTCTCTAAAGCATTGCGAGAACATTTCGTTTTTCTGGCTAATTGATTATTTGGTAATATATGTGAAACACCATAATACTTCTCTGCTTTATAAACATGACCGGATGGCTTTGAATGAAAAGATTTAACTTTAGGCCTTTGAAAATAAAGACCCTGTTTGTATAATTTACGTGATTTTAATATATTTTTCTTCTGTTTTTTAGTATCTTTTTGTGATAATGATTTTGGAATATAACGAACTGGAATAGACATTTATATTTAACACTAAATTATATATAGAAAAATAATCTCATACTTAATTATATAATGTCTTTTAAGCAAACTGATTACACTTCTGTCACCAACGATTTGGCAGTAACCTTGAGTACTGGGTCAACTCCCAATATTAGTTTATATTCCGATGCCGCTGGAACAAAATTGTTTGTTGATTCAGATGGTAATTCTTTCTCTGGAAAGGTTGTTTCTAATCTTAATTATACAGAGCCTCATAATAATGAAGACCAATCTCAGGTAGAAAATGGGTTCTTGCTTTTCTCTTTTACTGACGGAACAACAGCAAAAGTAACAGATAAACTAGATACCGTATATTATGGTATTGTTGCTATTGCTTTTAAACCTAGAACGTTTAATTAAAAACATTTAAAAACATCTTCGCAATAATAACCATATGAAACTCATTTTCATTTTATATGGTTTGCTCTATTTTTCCTCGGGTTATCGTCTAAGAACTCTATGTAAAAATTGTAATCAGTTTATACCTTCTCTTTACGGAGGTAGGTACGAAATGCAAGAATATTACGGAAAATGTGGTAAGTTTATAAAAATAACAACTGGTGAAATTGAATACGAATATGCTTATATAATTCGGCAACAAGAAGATAAATGTGGTGAAAATGCACGATGTTTTATACAACGAAATATGTCATTACCAATTAATGGTTTTGAAATTGATTAGGTTATAACATTTTAGCGTATATTTTTTCTTGTTTTCTTTCTACCATATTTACAATGTTGACGCTGAGAGAATCCTTTGGGTCTCTTGCAATTAATGCTCTTTTTGTATTTAGCTGACCATTTGCGACGTATTTTAATAGTTTTATTTGGCATATATAATGGCTAAATAAAATAAATTATTCATTCGCGTTTTATTACATATTTCCCCTTTTCTTTTACTAATTTACCTACCAATACTAATTCTGCGCCAAATTCCTTGGCACGTTGATAACTCTCAAAGTCATAGACCTCCATCGTTTGTTCATTCAATGCATATTTAACACCGTCCTCTTTAATTTCACGTGCTTCCCATTTAATTGCACGTACATCCAACCCTTCTTTTGTAGAGCGGTCATTTTCAAACGAAGGATACGAAGCAAATTGATTAGACTCAATCTTACCAAAACCAAAGCATACTAGGTTCTCATTATCCTTGGATTTCTTAGAAATGTTAGAATAGAGTTGACAATCAATGGAAGTTTCTTTTACGGCTTTCAATATCTGGTTGTTTGTCTTTTGTTTAATACTCGCTATTTCATAAAGAGTTTCGTCTGTTGTAACAGGTGTTTTCCCATCTATTCTACTTAAATCACGGATACGTAATTCTATGTTCTTTTCATCATTCTTCTGTTGTTCGCTTAATGATGTAATATACAAAAATACCTTCACAGTTCGCATATCTTCAGGTAAATCTTGATGACTGCAAATACGCCGAGCGCGACCAACGACCTGATCAATTCTTACCATATGCCAATATGGCTCAATGACGTGAACAAATCGCGTATTCTTCAAATTAATACCCTCTGCACCTGAAGAAGTAATCATAAAAATCTTAATAACCTCACCCAAATTATTGTTCTCAGCTTTCTCTTGTAATTTACCTACAATTTCTACTGGAACAAATTCCCAAGCTCCGTTATAAACATTACGTACGATTTCTTTCTCTTCGGGTGTCTCAGTTCCTGTATATAAAACAAATTTTGGCTTATTGGCATCAGCCTCTAATTCTATAAGTTCCCATGCGCTGCCGGTTTTCTTTATTTTAAATTCGGCGAAACCATTTGCTTCAAAAATTAATTTGAGAATACCAATACCCTCAATTGTTCTGAAATGACTGTATAATAGATGCAGTCCTTTGTTTGATTCATCCATTAAATTCTCTAACACTTTAACAAATTTTGGGCTGTATGTTTTCAATACAGATTTATCCAAATATTTACTCCTTTTTGTTTCATCATCCATAACACTAACATCTTCTAATGCTTTCTTAATTCTATCTTCATATCTTGATTCGTCAACTTGTGATATTTCTTCATCTGCATCTTCTTTGTTCTCTTCGTCATCAACGCTTGCGTAGACGTCAACGTTTTTGCGCTCTGATAATGGGACTGCATCAAATACATTTTCACTTATTTCTTTATCTCCCTTAACATTAGGAACAGGGCGTTCAATAGATGATGGGAAAGTAAAATTACATGCAGCTCTAGAGAAAATACGATAAGTAGAAGATATTTTATATAATTCCTCTGGGTCTTTCGCTGCAAGACGCTTCTTTTTATTTTTGGCTTCTCTATCTGCCTCATCTTTGCGTATTTTTTCATAAATACCAAATTGGTGAGGCGTCATTTCTGATTTAACAACATGGTAAAGTTCACCCTTATCTGTTTTTACAAAGCTAGGAAGCAATTGCTCTTGCGCGCTACGGAAATAAGAGGTTAATCCTAATATACGACGTTGGAATAAATTTATATTTTTAGCTTCTCCTGTTTCAGAATTGACAAATGCACCCAAGAAAGAATCGGGATTATCTGGAAGAGCTTTATAATTAGTAACTTTAATTGATCCTTTTTGCACTTCTAGGTCATTCTTCTTTAATATTGCCAATATCCTCTCTTGGAATTCAAAATCACTGATATTTCCAGTATCATCTAATTTAACACCATCATATTTATCAAATACTCCTGCGCCACCTTCGTAAAGGTCCTGAGGCATACGATAGTTACGTTCTGTCATGTTTTCTATTAGTTTTCCATCCTCGTCGTATTCTTCAAATGATTCTAATGCTTTTAATGGTTCATCAGAGACCAACAATTGCTCATTGTCCTTCTTGGTCTTACGAACTTTCTTAGTTTTATTATGTTCTTTTTTGCCTCCCTCTGTTAATTTCTCAGCGCCTATATTTACGTCCTTCTTTTTAGTAGTTCGGGCGACACCTTTAGCAGCTCCGCGTTTTTTAGCATTAATAAATCCAAAAGGATTCCTAGTAACAGTTAAAGTATTGCCATTGTATTCTACGAAATCATATGTTTTGAAATTCTCTTTATCAAACATAGATAGAATAGAATCTGTGGTTACTTTTTCAGATGTTTTGACATTAATCGGGAAAGCCCACGATTTAATATAACCACGCAAAATATTAAACAAAATACCAATTTCGTTAGGATAATTAATAATAGGTGTTCCTGATAAAAGAATAATACGGGCATTCTTAGCATTCATCAAATATTCATATAAGATAACCGCAATCGTTTTGGACTTGTTTTGTTTTACTTTGTTTACTATACGACTTACAAAGTTATGAGCTTCATCAATAACAACAACTGCATTATCAAATGGATTATGTGTTTGGTCGCCCGATAATATATTTAATTTCTTCATATTTAATCCATTGTAGTTGATATCAGTGTATTTCGTACGTATCATTTCATTTAATTGCTCATCCAATTGCTTCTGGTCTTCTGTAGAAAGAGAGCCATAATTTGGCTCTTTAGTTACATTGACTAACCAAGCACCCTTATATTTTTTAATATAATCAGTAGATAGAGAAAGAGCTTTTGACAATATTCCGACATATTCAGGTTTGCCGTCAACTGAAACAAACTCCCAGTACTGATTCTTTTTGTATAGTTCATCACCACATTTTTTCATTTCACTGAAGAAATTCATTTTTAAAGAAGCTGGTGTAAGAACAAATACACGTTTGCTGCTCTTCATGCCCTCAGCGATAGCAATAGAAGTACAAGTTTTGCCTGCACCTAAACCATGGTATATAAGTAATCCACGGTAAGGAGTATATAAATTTAAGTAATCTCTGACAACTTTTTGATGTGTTAGTAAATCAAAATCACTAGTTGAACGGTGTTCACAAGATACATCATCATCCGATTTTGAAAGATCTTCACGATACTTTTTAAATAGCTCACCCAACTTCTGAATAAATAATTTACGATTATTCATGTAAAAAGTAGATGTGGCTAATATTCGCTTCTCACGCTCCTTAGGTAAGCGGTCTTTTACATTCATTTTATCAATAACTGCTGTCATTAAATCAACGGGCATTTCTGGCTCTGCTTCCCCCTTTCCTTTGGGTTTTCTTCCACGCTTTGCTTTCTCAGTTTTCTCTTCAATAACAACTGCCTCTTGTTCGGTATCTTCAACCAATCTTCTTAATGCGGCTTCTTCGGACTCATCTTCTTCTTCCGTACTAGATTTTGACTCTGCGCTCTCTTCTTTTTCCTCTTCCACTTCTTTTTCCTTTTCCTCTACTTTTTCCTTTTCTTTCTCTTTCTCTTTCTCAAGAATAGGTGCAGCGGGCAATTTAAATTCAACATTACGAATAACTAGTTTCTTGGCTATTTTTCGTGGTTGTTCTTCCTCATCCTGTTTTTTCTCTTTCTCTTCTTCTACAACTAAACGCTTCTGTTCTTTTAATTCAGTGGCTAATACCGCATTTCCTGTATGAACGTTCTGCATAGCTAGTCTTTTAAGAACATTTTCCCTATAATCAGCACCTTTTCTCTTATTCACTATTTTAACGCCAGTTTTTGCAGGCTCTCCTTCCACAGATGGTTCATGTACTTTAGGTTTTATGCCTTGAAACTTTATTTTAACTATGGTTTGTTCTGTTATGGCAGGTTTATTTTCAAGTGTCACTAAAGAAGGAATTCCTATTTTTTCCATTAACAATATAATATATTCTTATATAAAATATTTCCATAATTGAAACCAATGTCTATAAAAATATATATGACAAAATATATATGAACGTTATTCTTTACTTGATTAATAAATTTTTTCAAGAAGAATATATTAACACAGGTCTTGTCATATTTTTAGATCTAGTAGAGACCCTTTTGAAAATTAACGGTATATCTTTTATAACAGCTAATATCATAAAAGGAGTTGAAAATAAAAATTATAAGTTTGCTTACGAATACTTATATTACTTCATTGGAATATCATTAGTATTTGTATTATTGTATGGAATTTCTAGCTATTTCCAAAAGAATCTATTAACGAAAATGACACAGTGGGTAAAGCGAGAAATATTTAAAATAGTTTTGATGACCAATGATGAAAATTATAAAGATGCTAATTTCATTGAATTTATAACACCTATCACTCGTATTTCAGTTTCAAGTTATATTATATTTAGCACTGTTTTATTAACACTTATTCCAATAATTATATTTTTGTTAGCAATAGCCGGTTATTTTCTTTATAAAAACACGACTTTAGGACTCTTTTTTATTGCTGCAAATATTTTAATAGGACTTTATGTATACTACTTTTGGAATTCACTGTTGGATAGCAAAATTAACCACGAGAAAAAAGTGAATGAGAATGAGAAATATATCATTAATTTATTAAACAATATTGATAAGGTTATTTATAGAGGTCAGTCTATTAATGAAATGGATATCTACCAAAGAAAAACAGACGAATGTGTAGGCGCATCAATGATTTTTCATAGTAACATGAATAAACATTCATTTATTGTAAATCTTCTTACACATATAGTTTTGTTTATTTGCATATTTTATCTTATATTTCTTTGTATTCAAAAGAAAATAGACTCTACAATTTTTGTTACTTTTTTGACAATATTGCTTTTTTACCGTGATAGAATGAATACTGTGCTTTCTGAAATACCTAATGTTATGGAATTTATGAGTAGATTAGTGTATATCGTTGAAGAGTTTAAAAAAATGTTGGGCGACAATGAGGTATTAGACCAAAAGATTTATCAAACAACAAAGCTCTCTTTTGAGACTATTCAATTTAAAAACGTTTCTTATTCTTATCCAAAAACAGATAAAAATGTATTAAATGATTTAAATTTATCATTGGACTTAAATGATAAAATCATTGGAATTACTGGACTTTCGGGGAATGGTAAATCTACATTAGCAAAAATAATTATTAAAATGTATAAACCAACGACAGGAACCATTTATATAGATAATGTTAATATTGAAGATGTAGACCCTCACTATATTCGTGAGCATATTACGTACGTAAATCAAAATTCAAAATTATTTGACAAAGTAATAATAGATAATATGTTTTATGGATGTTTAGATAAGAAACAATGTCAATCCCATTTTGATGAAATAATGAAATATCCCAAAATAGCGCAATTATATCGTGATATAGATATTTATTCTAAGATGACGGGTTCATTAGGAGAGCATGTCTCTGGTGGCCAGCGTCAAATTATTAATATTATTAGTGGATTAATTAATCCTACGGAAATATTAATTTTGGACGAGCCTACAAATGCTTTAGATATTGAATTAAAACGTGAATTGATTGGTATAATTCGTGATTTCAAGAAATATAAGAAGAGTATTATAATTATTAGCCATGATAATGATGTATTTCCACTCTTTGATGAGAAGATAGATATATAATTTCGTTTATTAAATTTATATAATACATAATGGTTGTATTATATGAGAATAGTAATTAACTCACATATTAAAGGGTACCGAGCTTTGTCGCATTTATTAGAAAGTATGCGATTGTATAAGGGATTTAAAGATTTTCAAATTATAGTTATTATTGGCGGTTATTATGATATTCCAAAATATGAAATCTCAAACGATGATAATGTTATGTATATTAAATGTAATCACAATAGTATTGATTTTACAGGTTTGATAACATTAGCTGAATTAAATTATGAAAACATTGACGATTATTTTTTCTATATGCACGATACATGCAGGATAGGTCCGGAATTTTATAATAAACTCCGAGAAATAAACATTTCTAATATTACTACAATGAGAATTCATAAAAATTCTTCTATGAATATGGGTGTATATTCACAAAAAATAATAAATAGATTCAAAGAGTTTTTAATGGATAATAAAAATAATGAGGAATCTAGATGTATGGAATATAAATCTAAAGGAATTGGTAATGAAGATTTTATTTTTCTTAATGACCCTACTACATTTACGATTGGAGATTGGAATGGTTGGATTCATAGTGAACCTATGGACTATTATCAAACTGGCACGATGCGTATTGTAGAATATCACCCGTTTTTAGATATGTACAAAATAAAGGCAACAGTGAATTGTGATTTTGTAACATTAGACAACTAAAATGCATTGGGTAAATCATAAAAATCAACATTACCATAAAACAAATAAGAGAACCATTTTTGAAAAACGCCTATATTTGCACCATTATCTGTGCCTCTAGACGTTCTTATATTTTCTGACTGTGTTAAATTAGAGAACCCTGGAAACATACATGAAACATTCATCTGTGCTTTTCTAATATGCATAGGTATTGTGTTGTCTTTGTTTAATACTTTATTAAAATTTTGATAATAAGCAATTTTATCAATATCATCTTTATGTGTTACTTTTAATTGCACACGTAAATTATCATCTCTTGCGTTGAGTGTTCCAACATGAATTAAATTGGCATTAAATACAATAACATCTCCTTTTTTACAAGGCAAATTTACAAGATTACCATTAAAATCAATAAAGTATGAATATTGATTTTTATGACTTTCTGGAACAACACCCAAACATTTATCCATATCTTCCAAATAAACCAACATTGTATAGGATGGATGTTTTTGTCCTTCATTAAAAAAATCACCATTGTTATCACGATGACAAGTATGCACCGACGACTTTTTTATTATCCAAATATAATCTTGAAATATATAATCAGAACCTATTGATTTTATTAGTTTATTTAATCTTGTATGAGTTAATAAAACATCCTTGGTTGTTTTATAATTGTTGTCTAGACACAGGACATTTAACTTATATATTTCTTCATTTGTTAATACGTTTTTATAAATAGAAAAGCCATTTTTATCCAAATCGTTGTGGGTTGGTTTATAGAGCGGCACTTCTGAAAAAAATGCAGTAATGATTATCCATAATAAAAATAGGACTAACAGTATTGTGATGACGGTCAATGTTTTATATTTCATATATAATACATTGTTTCTTTGCTAAATTATGCAGTGCGTTTTAATCGTATTGTATTTACAATTAGTAATTATAATATTACAAATATAATTTCAACTGGTTTATTATGTTATTAATAGTTGTTATCGCAAATGCATTGTATTTACGTTTTTGCAAGACATACATAAGACCGTTCAGTGAATTGATAACAGAATTAGTTATAGGGCTTATATTTACATCAGATATTTCATTAATAACTTTCTGTATAGACGCAACAATAAAATAAACAGGTTGTCTTCGGTTAATAGAAAAAATTATATTATTCAAATCATTTATAATCATAACAACTTTTGATGAATTTGATATAGGAACAGGACTTGGAACAGGACTTGGAACAGGACTTGGAACAGGACTTGGAACAGGACTTGGAACAGGTACTGAAGGGTTAATTGGTAACACATTTGTTTGATATTGTCCCTGTACATTTCCTGGTGGACTTGTATTAAAAACAATATCTGCAGAAGTAGTTGCAGTATTTATAGAAATACTTATTGCGAAATTCGTACTAGAACCCCAAACTAAACATGTAAAATGTCCAGTTCCTGACGAAAATCCTGGTTTCATAAAATCGTAGGATGATATTTCATTATACCAAGAATCCACTGATTTTTTAAGAAGTATCATAACATCAACACCGTATCCCCGAAAGTAAGCCAAATTTTCACCGTATAAAGGATTTCCACTATGTTGAAATAAATTGTTTGTAATTAAATACTTTGACCATTTGTCGGATGCATTCATTATAGTTGTATCCCAAACTAAGGGTTGTGCTTGATGTAAACCTCTGTAATTATTAACATATGTGGTTATTTCAACGATTTGGTCGCTTGTCAAAACAGGTTGAATAATAGACATTATATATTTTATTAATATATTCCTAAATTTGCAGTCAATAATTAAAATATTACAGATGATACAACTGCATTTACAATAACAAAAAATACGTTTAATATAAAAATTCAAAATAAAGTTTTAGAATATATGGATACAAAAATTTGTTTTATAACAGCTATCTATGGAACTTATGAATCTACTTGTAAGAAATTTATAGAGCAAACTATACCAACAGATTTTATCTGTTTTACAGATAACCCCAAAATACTATCCAATGGTTGGATAATAGACACAACTCCTTATCATTTAGAAAATAAATCACCAATTGACACAGATAATTATATAAATTCTTTATCAAATAATAAACATTCTTTCAATAAAACAAAATATTATAAACAGGCTTTTAAAAATATACCGAGATTAAAACAATATGATGTTATAATCTGGTTAGACGGGACAATAGAAATCACAAATCCCGAAACGAGTGAATGGCTCACTGGTAAAATTTATACGCATAAGGTTATAGGCTGGAATCATGAATGGAGAAATGGTATATTGGTGGGTGAAGTTTTAGAATCCAGAGAATTAGAAAGATATAATTCTACATTCTGGAATAACCAAGCACAACCGTTTCAAGATGTAGTTGGACAATACAATTCATATATTGATGATGGTTTTGATAACCTATATTTTAGAAATAAATATCCTGAACACAAACCTTTTGGTGTGTGGATTACATGTTTTGTTGCATTTTTAAATAATGATGAATTTGTAACAAAGTTTTTAAATAATTGGTATTTACAAACACTGAAATATACTACGGAAGACCAGATAGGGTTTCCTTATATTTGTCAAAAAATGGACTTTGCGCCATACACTTTACCAGATAATGAGATTCAAGGGTTGGAGCCTCATATTAAAACAGACTTTTACACAAAATATGAGCATGGAATGTAAACAACAAAAGAATGGGCTTGGTTACCTCTATTCTAGAACCCTTCCAATTGACGAATTGTTTCATCGCAAGCAATCTGCTCTGCCTTCTTTTTAATTTTATGCTTACCTTCACCCAGGAACAAGAATATCTTACCATTTTCTGACATATATTGGTGTACTTCATTGTATGACGCAAACTGACTTAGTGGTACAGATTTGGAATGGTTTACACTATGAGTTGGTTGTCCCAAACACAGATAAACACCCATATGATATCCAATATCCGCATTATGCTCTTGAACCTCCATATAATGAGGAGTAACCTTAAATTCCTTCTGTATCTTAACTTGCAAAATATTCTTGAAGTTATCATCGTTCTTAATCAAATTAATCCAATCCACATGCTTCTCAAATACATTCTCTACGAATATCTGAACTAATTGGAAGCCAGGACCTGTAACAAATACATCTTTAAACCAACCATCCTCATCATTTACTTTAATTTTATTACAATCTAAAAATAGCGCACCAATAAACGACTCAAATAAACACCCTAACTTTTTAAGATTAGTACGTGTCTGTTTTGACTCTGCGTGTTTAGAGAGAATAAACCATTTATGAAGTCCCATTTCATAAGCAATCTTACCAATAGCTTCGTTCTTAACTAGTGCGATCTTCTTCTCTGTCATAAACCCTTCATTTTCTTTTGGAAAACGGCGATACAAATAGTATTTAGTAATACACTCTAGTACACCATCACCAACGAATTCTAGACGCTCATTAGATTTAGTATAAAGTGGCAAGCAATCATCAGGTTTAGGCGCAATTATAATATTGTTTTGTTCATTTTCTAGGTTTGGACGTTTAATATAAGAGCGATGAATAAATGCTCTTTTGTAGAGTTCAAAATTATTAATTTCAACGCCTAGACCATACGTTTTTAGGAACTGTTGAATGCCGGAATCATTGATTGGTTTATTTAGGGGATTGTATGGATCAAACACATAAATCTCTGCTCCATTAGCACCGTTTTCAATACGAATGTCATCATCCATATTCATGTTATTTTTAAAATAAAATGAATATTGAACTAGTATATAATGGAATCAATTTTCTATATTCTTTTTTTTATTATTATCGTGAATTTATAAAAATATATTTAGTAAATATATAATCTAGATATGTCAACACCTAGTAGCGCTTTTCGTTCATCAAATCGTTCCAGCATGGGAAGCAATGTATATACATCTCAACAACAAGGTGGTGGAAGCAAGAAGGCAGGATTTGCTTACCAAGTTGGCCGCGAGTCATGGTCTAATATTTTCATTAACGGCTCTGCACCCGTTTTAAGCAATGGTGGTTGCTGCTCATTAAGATCATTGCAATTCACCAAGAACCCCAATGTAAGCCAATCCCGCTCAATTGGTTCTACTACCGCCAATAACAGATATTTCCATATTCCCGGAACACGTTAATATATTAGATAATATATTTTAAGAAACAATATAATGTTTTCACTTACATTATATTATTTATGCGTATTATTATTGATTCACGAGAGCACGCACTTTATGAAAAGTGTCGGGAAATACTTAGCAAACAGACGTTTATTTTTAAATTAGTTTTAGTACAACAAGAATTAAAAATAGGTGATATTTTAATTCAAACACCTGATGAAAACGATATTCTATTGATAGAGCGAAAATCATTTGCTGATTTGTTGTCATCTATTAAGGATGGCCGTTATGAAGAACAATCACATCGGCTGTTAAACACAAGCAACCTTCCACCCCATTCTATTATTTATTTGCTTGAAGGAATGTTTTCTCAAGTCTACAATTCTAGAGATAAACAAGTTATTTATTCTGCTATGACAAGTATGAATTATTTTAAGGGTTTTAGCGTTTATCGTGTTTCTAGCACTCAGGAAGCTGCTGAATGGTTACTGTTTACTGCAGCTAAATTAGATAAAGAATTGGAAAAAGGTAAACATCCTTACTATTTTAGTACACCTTTCATGAATATATTTCAAATAAAACAAGAAAAACGTGCAACAATGTTTATTTCGGATACTGCTACTAGAAACAATAATTATGTTGATTGTGTAAGACCTGCAAATTTTATTGTACCCGACCAAGTTAGTGAAAACAAATTAGTTGAAACATCTAATGTTGAAATACAACCACCGAATTATTGCAATTTCGTTAAGAAAGTGAAAAAAGATAATATCACCCCAGAAAACATTGGTGAAATTATGTTGTGTCAGATTCCTGGTATTAGTTCTGTAACTGCCATTACAATTATGAAACAGTTTGGAACATTTCCAAAATTAATAACGGCGTTACAAGAAAATCCCCAATGCTTAGATGGTATGGCATGTGAAACTGCGAATGGTAAGAGTCGTAAAATAAGTAAGTCGTCTATTGAAAACATTCATAAATTTTTTATTGGGAAAGAAACCTAGACCAATACAATAAAAACTAGGCCAATACAATAAAAACTAGGCCAATACAATAAAAACTAGGCCCATTCAATCTTAACCAATACATATTTTTGTGGTCCGTCGTCTGTTATAAAAGCTGTTTGTATTTTACTATCTACAAAAACAGATTGTAACCTAGTTAATAACGAATTTAAATACGTTTCGCTGTATTCATAACATTTCCTCTGATACAAAAACCTTCCTGATAAATTCTCATTTAATAATTCTTGTACTATTGTTTTAAATTCTTCTTCTATCATTTTTGCTAGACGTATTCTTTCGGCTTCCATATGCTCTAGATACATTTTTTTAAGATCTTCGCGTGTTATTTTCATTTATTGTATTTATAAATGAAAATTTTATATTGATTTTATTGAAACAAGATTGTAAATGATTATATAATATCTCTGGGCATTGGTCCATTATTATCTATAGGCATAAACGCTGTCTTTGGTTGAAACAATATAGGTTTTGTTACAGCATTTTCCTCGTATTTGCCAGTATCTATCATTTTTTGTGTTAATTCTACTCCACCCCAATTAGAGTCCATTGGATTGTCACTAAATTGTGTTTTATTTGTAGAGTAATGTAATACATCTAAATCTGTTAATACACCAACGTATTGACCATGGGGGTCAAAACTAGAATAATTGCCAGCATTATAAGGAGGATTATCGTCATTAGAGTTATCGTATTTAACTATATTCGTATTCAAAGGCATTTGTTTAGATAATGTTGAATTGTTTATATCACTGATAGCAGATGGGGGTGGTGAATAATGTTTGCTTGTGTCACTAATAGATAAAGGGGGGAAAGGATTTTTCTTATTAATATCGGTTATTGTTGGCAGACCACCTTGTTGGTCAAAAGGACTTGGTCTAACCCGGTATACATCCTGACCCTGGGCGTTTGTTTCTTCTTGTAAGTAAAGAACAGGGCATTTGTTTCCTAATTTTCTTTGCGCTTCTAAATAATAAATATATTCATCTAAATTAGCAAAGGGTATAGGATTTGTCTCATCAGTAGGTTTAGATGAATTGTATAATAATAATGCGTTTCCTTTCTTTATCAACATATCCGGGCAGTTTGAATTTTGGTTCTCCATCTTTTCAACAGTTATCTTGCCATTGTATTTATCGTAGGTAGTCTTAACATTAGAATTAAAAATCCAATATAATCCTGCTAAAAATACAATGATTAAAAATAAGAAAAATAATAATCGGATACTTTTCATATATGATTTGTGATATATATAATAACTAGGAAAAAGAATTTGAATGATATTTAGAAAACAATTTATTTCTAGCATTAATATATATGCAACGTAAAACAAGAAAAAATAGAAGTAATAAAACACAAAAGAAACACGCTGCTGTAGTAACAATTGGATTAATTTATGCTAATTGGTGCGGTCATTGTCAATCATTGAAGCCTGAATGGAAGAAGATGAAATATAATGTTATGAAAACGCCATCTTATAAAAGTGGCAATTACAAATTTATGGAGATTGAGGATGCGGATAAATCTAAAGACTCAAAAATTAATGCTATTAATTCTCGTTTACAAGGCGGGAAATTAGAGGCAAATGGATACCCCACTATTTTTAAAATACATGGTGGTAAAGTACACTATTATGAGGGAGAGCGTAATGCACATGGCCTACAGGGTTGGTTTTTGGGACAAAATCATCAATCAAATGAAAAAGAAATGGAACAACCTGCTGTCAACGGAGTTCAAGGGATATTTCAACGCATGTTTGGTGGCAAAACTAAAAAGAATAATAAGATGAAAAAGAGAATTCGTGGTGGTAAAAATCCTTATCCTGCTGGAACTGATGCTTATAATTGTTATGAAGCTGGTGGTAGTTGGAACGGAAGTCGCTGTGATTAAAAAAATATACTTATTACAACAAATAACAATTATTAAAAATCTCAAAAAATTGATTTAAATAATCAGCTTAATTATTTAAATCAAACCTAATAAACGTAATAAGACATATACTTAAAATGAACAGCACAAAGCAACTTATTAAAAAACCTAAGCCTATGGTGAAAAAGTATTTTCGTTTGTTTGACTTCAATTCATATGATGAAGTTGTAGTATCAGAAGATTCTGGTTCTGGTTCGGATAGTGAGCCAGGTAAGTTTAAAAAGCGCAAAGATGATAAGGTATTTGTTATTCAGATGTTCGGTGTGAATGAATCTGGAGAGACATGTTGTATCTATATTAAGGATTTCCAACCATTCTTCTTTATTCGTGTTGGGCAAAAATGGACACAATCTGACGCAGGCGCTCTGGTTCGTGAGATCCAAGGCAAGCTAGATAAAAAGTATGCAGATTCTATTGTTTCCTATGAACTTGTGGAGTACAATAAGCTGTATGGGTTCACTGCGGGGAAAAAGGATAAGTTCGTTCAGCTTACCTTCAAAAACACAGAGGTAATGAATCGGGTAAAAAACTTGTGGTATACTTACGTTCCAAATAAAACGGACCCCACGATTCAAGAGCGTAAGAAAATAAAGTTCATGTTTCAAGGTGTTTCTTTAGAACTGTATGAGTCTGGTAACATTCCTCCTCTACTTCGGTACTTCCATGTTCATAATGTAAGTCCTAGTGGATGGATTTCGTTTTATCTGAACAAAGTACTTCGCCCGCCTATGCAAACAACAACTTGCAATTTTGAATATATATGTCCTCTGAAAGAAATCACTCCAGAGCCAACCAAAATAGACCGTGTTCCATTTAAAATCTGTAGTTTTGATGGTGAAATGAGCAGTAGTCACGGTGACTTTCCTGTTCCCGTAAAGACCTACAAGAGACTGGCAACAAACATTGTAGACACCTTTACAAAACGTGCACAGTTTGTAAATGACGTAGGTCAAGCCAGGATAATGTTAGAAAAGATTATTTTAACAGCATTTGGATATGATAAATTCCAAGACATAGATATTGTTTATCCTAAAATCATGCCTTCCAAAGAGCGTGTAAAGCATCTTATGAAGATTCTTATGGATGAAACCATTGAGAATGCGAAAAAGGCAAATACAGAGGAAGACAATTCTGTGTTGCTCCGGATTGATGATATGTTTGAGAATATGAACGAAGCGCAAAATCAGGTTAGTGAAAATGCGTCAGATGAGATTCTCATGGTACAAGATGAAGATGCTGGTTCCGATGATGAAGACAATGCTCGCAAATCGGCTTTTAATTATAAGAAGCCTAAGAAGGTAGCGAATGAAAAGATTCTTGATGTATTGATGAATTTCTCAACAAACAAAGATGACCCGAACCGATTAGCCAGAGATGAAAAAATCCAAATTACAAACGATGTGCTAACACGTCTGTTTCCTAGATTAGAAGGTGATAAGGTAACATTTATTGGTTCAACATTTATGCGATATGGTGAGTTAGAACCCTATTTAAATCATTGTATAGTTCTTGGCTCATGTGACCCAGTAGAAGGTGCTGTTATTGAACCGGTTAATGATGAGAAAACACTACTGTTACGATGGACAGAGTTGATGCAAAAAGAGAATCCAGATATTGTTATTGGTTATAATATATTTGGTTTTGATTATGAATTCTTGTTCAGACGTGCTGAAGAGAATGAATGTGTGCATGATTTTATGCAACTATCTAGGAAGATTGGTGAGCTAGCTGCCAAACCAATAAAAGATTCGCCAGGAAAATATGATATTGAAACAACAAAGATTGCTATTGCGAGTGGTGAATATAATTTAAGGTATTTTAAAATGACTGGACGTTTACAGATAGATATGCTTGCCAGTTTCAGACGTGAGTTTATTCTATCGTCTTATAAACTAGATGATGTGGCGGGGTTGTTTATTAGCGACGATATTAAGCGCAGTGAACACGTAGTCCACGAGCGGTTCGGTGAAGTAACTGAGCTTTATAGTCAAAATTTGATGGGAATCAATACCAACGATTTCATTCACATTGAGATTACAGGGTATACTTCAGAATACCACAAGAAAGGAAAGAAGTTCCGTGTTTTGGACATTCAACGAGATAGAGAAGTTGTTGAAATGGTAAAGGGCCAAGAGAAAACTAATAAATATAATGTATTGGTTATCCAGGGTCACGAAGACTTTGAAAAGGGTAAATCTATCAAATGGACTATGGCAAAGGATGATGTATCACCTAAGGATATCTTCCGACTTGCCAACGGCTCTTCTTCAGATAGAGCTATTGTTGCAAAATACTGTATTCAGGATTGTAACCTCGTTCATCACCTGATAAACAAAATAGATTCTATTACTGGTTATTCTGAGATGGCTAGTATTTGTTGTGTTCCGATTAACTTCCTTATCTTCCGTGGTCAAGGTGTTAAGTTGATGAGTTTCGTCGCTAAGAAATGCCGTGAAAACAACACACTTATGCCTGATTTGGAAAAGTCCAATGATTTTGACCGATATGAGGGTGCAATTGTATTGCCCCCCAAATGTGGAATGTACATTGATAAACCCGTAGCTTGCGTTGATTATTCATCACTTTATCCATCTGCTATGATCAGTCAAAATTATTCACACGATAGTTTGGTATGGACCAAGGAGTATGACTTGGAAGGAAAACTCATCCGGGAAAAGGGTGAAAAGAATGCTGCTGGTAAATTTATTTATGATAATCTGCCCGAATATGGATATATTGATGTTGAATATGACAATTTCAAGTACATCAAGATTGGAAGCGCAGTAGCTAAAAAGACAAAAGTGGGTAAGTTTGTCTGCAGATGGGCACAGCTTCCTGATAATAAAAAGTCTATTCTGCCTGCTATTTTGGAGGAGCTACTGAAAGCTCGTTCTGATACGCGTAAACTTATTAAGACCATAAAGGACCCCTTTATGCAAAATATCTTGGATAAGCGTCAGCTAGCTTATAAGGTTACTGCGAACTCACTTTATGGACAGTGTGGTTCTAGAACATCCGCCTTTTATGAGAAGAATGTTGCTGCGTCAACAACAGCAACAGGTCGTATGATGATTACTTATGCGAAACGTATTATTGAGGAGGTTTATGGTAATATGGTTTACAATACCCAATGCGCTGGTCCTGTTAGAACTAGGGCCGAGTACATTTATGGTGACACAGATTCCGTGTTCTTTACGTTTAATCTAGAGAACTCTGAAACTGGTGAGAAAATTATTGGAAAGCAAGCTCTAGAGATGACAATTGAGATAGCACAAGATGCTGCCAAATTATGCAGTCAATGGTTGAAAGCACCTATGGAACTAGCTTATGAGAAGACACTTTGGCCGTTCTTCCTGCTTTCTAAGAAGCGTTATGTTGGTATACTCTATGAAGAAGACCCGAATAAGGGCAAGCTTAAGTTTATGGGACTTCCTTTAAAACGTCGTGATTCGTGCGATTTAATGAAGGATATTTATGGTGGTGTGTTGGATATCCTGATGAAAAGCACTGACATGGGTGCCGCAATCAAATTTTTAGATACGAGTCTGAATAACTTGATTGCTGGTAAAGTAAGCATGGATAAATTAGCAATTACTAAGGCTCTTCGTAGTGATTATAAGAACCCCGATTCCATTGGTCACAATGTATTGGCTGAGCGAATTGGTAAGAGAGACCCTGGTAATAAGCCGAAATCAGGTGACCGTATTAAATTCGTATTTATTGTGAATGATGATAGGAAGGCATTGCAAGGTGAGAAAATGGAGACACCTGAGTTTATTATAGAAAACAAGCTGCCGATTGATTATAATCACTACATTACGAATCAGATTATGAAGCCGCTATTACAGTTGTTTGGACTAGATGTAGAGAAGATATGGAAGGTATTGGGTAAGCATTCTGCTATCAAAGAATACAAGAAACAGATAGAAAAACTAGAAGAAGACTTCCCAGATTTAGAGATATTTATGAAGAAGAAGGAGAAGTTCTGTGCGGCAAAAGTAAAAGCACTCTTGTTTGATAAGGTCTTGGAGAAGATTTATAATGAGAAGAATAATATTCAACAGATTACCTCATTCTTTAGCAAGAAATAAAATATAAGGTTCTAATATACACATTTTTTTATAATGTCAATGTCAATGCATGGTCTTGTTAGCAGAAGGGTAACTAACAGAATTACCCAAATGAATAATCGTTTAGCTGAGTTTGCTACACCAGTTATGCGTAATTATGATTTATATGTTTACAGAAACCTAGTTGTTTCTGGTAATGGTGGAATTAAAGGCGATTTTACAGTAGATGGTGATGAAAGAGTTGATGGAGATGTGAAAGTAGGTGGTAATGTCAATGTGGACGGATATGTTCTTGCCAAAACTTTCTTACCTGGACAAATAATTAACTTAGCAATTTTAGGCAATACCCAAGTGCCTTACATGACTAGTGTTAATAATCCACAGTTTAAAGTCCTTACTGGTGCGGGTGAGCAAGTAGTATTCGAATATAATTATACTCCGCTTTCTTTACAATCAAACATTATAATTGATTTTAACTCTGTGTATTCAACACAGGGATTCAATGGTGATAGCTTTACTGGTTATTTATATGTTGACAATACAATGGTTGGGCGAAGTTATCAATATTGGATTAATCAGCCTGGTGGTGGTACAAGAAGTGGTACTTTGTTACCAATTTCTGGAACATACACAAATTCAGCTTTAACAACTATTACTATTTCTTTAAGAATTGTTAACCAAGCTAATGATCCATTAGATATTGATAGTGATAAATCAACATGGTTAAAGATTACTGAGGTTGGACGTTAAACAATAATTTTATTTATTTGTAATAAAATTATTATGGTATCAATAAACAGTCAATTCCATCATTAAATCTATCAATGCATTCTGAATAACCAAGTTCTTCCATGCAATATGTTTTAATATCAAATTTACTTTCTTCATGATACTCAGGATATTGTTCACAAATGTTTTTAAACATAATTTTAGCAGCAATACCTTTCTCAAATTGCATATTTTCATAATAAATAACAGGTCGGCATTTACGAATCATTTCCAGTCCCTTTGAAAATATAAAATTTTCTGAACCCTGTGCATCACAGTGTATGAAACCAATATTTTCTAGGTTCATGCTATCAATTGTAGTTAATTGTATAGTTTCTCCGTTTTTTCCAAGTCCTATTCCACCAAAATTACATCCCTGTTCTATCTCTTCTTCATAACGTTTTTGAACATTACCACCCCAACCATCAAGATCAATATCATTCATATTTCCTATTCCGTCATAACAAAACACCCCCTTATTATGTGGTACAATTTTATCTTGTAACCCATTCTGATTAATATTTTGAACCAATAGCTTGTATAAATTCTTCTGTGGTTCATAAACCTGAATTTTTTGACCAGGATTGAGAAAGGATGCATAAACAACTGTGCTTGTTCCACAATGTCCACCAATTTCTAAAATATTGCGATTAGGGTCTATATAATCTTTCAATTTCCACAATGTATCTTCATCCCAATATTCGTTTTCACGAAACGATGTTCCTATAAAAAGCTCGTTCTGATAAAGCGTTATTTTACCAAAATGCGTATTGTAAGTATATGTATTATCGCTCATAATAATAGATATATTTATTATTTGTTTATTATACTTCTGTATAAATATAATAATGTACTATTAAATAAATAATCATAACTCAATTGATTTACTTCGTATTGATATGGTGCTTCTCTAACCCAAATATTACATATGTATTTAATACCAGATTTTACTGGATTCCCTCCGTGTAATGCTTTTGGATGACAACACATGTTTGATTTATCCAATGGATGAAAAACTACTGCGGTATTACGTTTTGGTTTTACACTTAGATTTAAATGTGGAAACCATGTTTCCCCTCCTTCAAAATCTTCATTCAGATAAATTAGTGTTGTTAAAACACGATGTCCTCCTTGAGAAAGAAAATCGGGGTCATAAAAAGGAAAACTATCATGATGTTCTTTATAAAAATTATCTTTCTCATATTTCACAATTTGCATATCTTCACAGTTCTCAAATTTTAAATTTTGTTCATTACAAATGCTTTGTATTAAATCTTTGATAACTGGATTTTCCTTTGGCATCCATGCTGTTTGACTTTTACGTACTACGCCGTCCACTACATTTTTCAATCCACCACCAACAACGCTTGGTGAAAATCTAGTACTTGCAAATTGTAATATGTCCCTATTTTGTTTCTCAGTTATTATATTGGGTACTATTTTTGGCGGTATATATTCTGAATTTATATCTGCTAAACCCTGTTTCTCAATTACTGTTTTAATTCTTCCGTAATTTAATATTAAAAATAAAATAAACAACAATACAATAAATAAAAATATATACTTTAACATTCTTTATATATTTTTAATAAATAAATTTTTCAACAGTGTTTATCTAAATATTGAAGAATTACAATGTTCTATAAACTCAATAAATCATTGCATAAATTTTTGCAGTTAGGAGAACCTAACCCTGTTGTTAAATCGTATTTTGCACCAGCATTATAGGTTGTTAAAACGTTTGAATTTCCAGCAACAGACCCCTTGTTTGAGCCTATCGCAACATCATAGAAATCATTGGCATATTTACTTGAGGGATATATTGTCTTATATAAATATTGTTGAACGTTATTTGGTGGAGGCACATAAGACGCTGGAACTGAAACGTTAGGGGTCTTTGAATATACAGTAGTCAATGCACCCTTCCCTGCATTGAACCGTTGTTGATTAGCTAAAGATAAAATGCCAGCAAACAATGGTGCTGCAACTGATGTCCCGCCAAATGAATACCATGTTCCTTTGTATACAATATAAACACCCGTATTTTGGTTTGCTACCATACTAACATCTGGGATAGCACGCATTGTGCGCTCAATTCCAATAATATTTTGCTGATAAGTAGGTTGAAATACACTTGTTGCGTACCCACACCCAGCACTATTCCATGTATACTCTGTTCTAGGAGTTGAGATGTTGGGTGTCCAAAGTAAAGTCGTTCCACCAACAGATATGCAGTTAGACATAACAGAAGGCCATGAAGCATTATTTGAATCTCCTGAAGCAGCACAATAGCAAATATTTGTATTTGTAAAACGATTGTTATATGATAAAAAACCAGTAGAATCATTTAAACCCCATGATATAGAAAGCACATCGGCTTGTAATGTTCCTGTTGCATAATCAACTGCGGCAATCAGATCACTAACTAAATCCGATTTGGCTTCTACTACCCAAATATTTGCATTTGGATTCATTGTGCAGACCATTTGGAGATCCAAACATTCTTCTTGTGCCCAACCAGCATTAAATGTTGCACCAGGCATCGTATAAACATTTACTTTTGGTGGTGTAGAATTAGGACCAAAATTAATATTGTTTTGCCAATATGTTTTTAAATCAGCTAAAAGTCCAGGATATGTAAACGCAATAATAATAGCAATTTTAACCTGTTTTTTACCAGAAGCAACTGGTACTGATTCTACATTATACAAACTAAGTAATTGTGACCCATTGAACATTTGTGGTGGGAACGAAGGGTTTAAATTTGCATTTGTTGCGAAAGGATTAATATAAGTATATGGGCTTGCAAAATTTTTCATAAGTGGCTCCGCAGGACTATTTGTTAATAAATTGGTTGGAGCACCAATGTTATATAACCTGAAAAAGATATCGTAACGTGTAGACATTACAATATATATATTGTATATATATTATACCAATAATGACTGTTTCATTATTTCAGACCCATATAAAAAATTCGCTCGTCTATAGAGTTGAATAGCTACCTCTTTTTCTCTGAATCCATTAACATGCGACCATTTTCCTGGAGTTTTTGATTTGTAATTACGGAAAAACCAAAGAATATTGTCAAGTGTATCTGCAGGTAGTCTATTTAAATCATCTATTGTTTCATAATCTTCTTCCAAAACACATAGGATTTTTTCATCCATACCTTTCTCATCACTCATTATTAATACTCCTACAATGTAGACGTCGTATTTTTTATCTTTCTCTATTTTTTTATCTGTTATAATAAGTGCATCCAATTCATCACCATCTAAAGCTAATGTGTTTACTATAAATCCATAACTATATGGATAATAGTATGGGTATGGCAGAACACGGTCAAGTTCTAAGGTATTTGTTTCTTTATTAATTTCATATTTCATATTGCTGTCCTTCTCAATCTCAATGTAAACCGTAACCTTGCGGTCCATTTTATTATATATAAACCACTATTTTAATTATATTGACTAAACGTGTATTTTACAAAATAAATGAGTTAAAAATATGTCGGCTTTTATATATAGATTAAGAAAGAAGTTATGTTCTTTAAAATATTAATGTTCATAGTGTTTTGCGGCCAATCTATCTGTTATACACCACAATTAGAATGCTCTGGTTTAACATTTGGTAAATGTTTAACTAGAAACTATTGTGGAATACTAGATACTGGTGCACACTTATGTTTACCTTGTCCTGCTGGGAACCTATGTCCGGGTGATGGATATATTTACCACGCAGAACAACTAAACAAAAAATATTTAGAATCATCAAATGGTTCCTATATTGTTTCCAACACAAATCATTATGTTAGGGAATTAAAGAGATTTAAAAAGTTTAAAAAAATTATAAAAATAGCTAAAGTTGGGTTAAAGATAGCTGCTATTGTTAAAACTGGTGGAATAGCTGGCTTAAAAGCAGCAGCAGCTGCAAAGGCCAAAGAGCTGGCAATAAAAAAGGGAATACAATGTTTAAAGAATGGTCTGAGCAATTTTTGCAATGGTAAGAAGAAAGGTGGAATAAAACTAAAGATTAAACCTAAACTTGGTTCTATTAATAAAGGTGCGACCAAGGTTATAAAACATGTTAGTAAGGCAAATAAGAATGCGCGACGAAGACAACCCTTAACCAAAAAAAAATCACCTGTAAAACCAAAAAGAACTACCAAGACTAAACCGACAAAAGTGTCTAGTAAAACAAAAAGAAAAGGAAAGGGAAAGGGAAAATCCAAGGCAGGAAATATTAAAAAGAGGCATATAAAGACCAAACCAGGAAACCAACGACCATCTAACAGACCTGTTTCTGCAAAATGTAGCAATGTATTTGATAGTATTGCAGATAAAGTTAATAATGTTACTAGACATGTAGTTAACAAAGCAGTTAATAAAGGTAGAGATTGGTTAAAGAAAAACGTGGGCGGAAATAATCCAAATTGTGTTAAAACCAACGGTGCGATTGCTAGGCAACCTAGTAAACGTGATGTTGCTAGGCAACCTAGTAAACGTGATGTTGCTAGGCGACCTACCAAAGGTGATGTTGCTAGGCAACCTACTAATTTAAGAGGGTCTAGGTCGTCTCCCATAAGTTCTAATGACGATACACCAACTAATCCAGTGTCTGATGATTCGCCATCTGAACAACTTCCCAGATTTCCCGCTCCCGCTCCTGTTCCTTTTAAAAGAGTTTCAAAACCTATAAGACAAATTAATCCTGTTAATGCTGAACCAACTTCAGAACCAATATCTATTCGTAATAAGGTTAAACCAGGAAGGACACATTTAATCAATTCACCCAAACCTCTTCGCAAACATCCTGTTTCTGGGACTGATGACACAATCCTTACTACAAGACCAATTCGTACAAGACCCGTTGTTAAACAGGTAAGCGATGACGCAGTTCCTACCACAATGCCTCTCCGAAAAAGACGTGTTAATAAAACAAGGGCACCTCTAAGTGATGATGTTGTTCCTACTACAATTCCTCTTCTTACAAAAAGACCTCTTCGTGAAAGACCTATTCGTGAAAAAAATGCTCCCGTAATTAATGACTTGATTCCTACACAAATACCTATTCGGACAAGAGTTGTCCGAACAACAAGACCTACCCGAATACCAATAGTACCTCCAACGAAAATACCTACTGTGCGTCCTAGTCTAGGTCCTACTTCAGACCCTACTGTACATCCTAGTTTAGTTCCTACTATGAGACCAAGTAGGATTCCAAGTGCTAGTCCAACTAGGGTTCCAACTGTTAGTCCAACTACACTACCTAGTGTACGACCAAGCGTTCAACCAACAATGATTCCTACAAATAAACCCATATTAGCAACCATACAATCACCAACAATGATACCAATAAGTTGGGCTGTTTTCTCCACTGCTCCTGTTCCTGCAACAAGTTTCTTACCAACACGCGTTCCAACATTATCAATGTTTACTATGACAACACCTAATCCTACTGCTCTTAAATCTTCTACACCAACTTTATTACGTTCAGTTTCTTTGCCTATTTCAGCAACAAATCAACCATCGTTGATTCCAACTTTGGTTCCAATAGCATCTCCAACATTGGTTCCAACGGCATCTCCAACATTGGTTCCATCGTTGGTCGCAACTAACATGGCAATATCACCTACTTTGTCACCAACCAATGCCGACATGGGTTCATCTTCTACAAAAAGCGTTTCTGAATCAAAAAACAATGGGATTTCAAGTGGAACTATATCTGCTGTTATAGCATGCATTGTTGTAGTTATAATATTAATTAGTGTATGTGTTTACATATTAACCCGCAAGACAACTAAACCAAGCCCATTTGAAAGATGGACATCTCACTATTCCAATAAAAACCAAGAGTCAATACAATCAGTAAATGATGATATACATCATTTTTATAACAGGACTCCAAGACCTTCTATAAGTCCTAATCCTGTATTTACACCACACATTTCTGCAAATCCTTCATACAGAAATTCTCAAATGGGCGGACAGTTAGGCTCTCAAAGAAATTCATTAAGATTGTCTCTTCCAAAGAGAAACCAGCAGCAAAATTATGTATTATAATTTCTAATAAGACAATGCATAATTTATATAAGATGTGTAAGATGTAAATAATTACCAGAAACGTCGTTGTAAACAACAGGAAATTCAAAATCAAAAGTAAGATTTTGAGATAAATCTGTTTCAGAATAATATTGGTCAATAATGCTCATCAAACTATTAGATATTCTATTACGAAGAGTATTTTGTAATTCTTCATCTGTTAATGATTGGTCGTTTTGTTGTGGTGTATTGTTTGTAGAATAATCACGAATGTCATATCTACAAACAGGACACCTTACATTTACTTGAAACCAGTTATAAATCTGTTCTCTATAAAACGTATGTCCACAATGTCTTATTTTACATACACGATCGCCTTCCTGAAAGTCTTCTAACACAATAGGGCAACGTGTATTTGTATTGTTTACAATATCGTCTATTGAAAAATCGTAATCAATTGTGGCTGAATGAAATTGCTCATTCGTTGGTCTAACTATTACATTTTCATTAAAAGTGTTAATTGGAGTATCTTGTCTATTCACACGATTTATATATGGTAATATTCTAGAATAATAATAATAGTAATCGGTATCGTTACGACGTTCGTTAGTCGGAGCTCTTCTATTTGTAGAATTTGTATTGCTCGCCAATAAATGAATTGTTTGCAATATTATTCGCGTGTTGTCTTGATAATCTCTTATGTTTGTATTGTATGAATATACAACTTCTCTAAGAAGAGCGATTATTTCTTCATTATCATTGGTTCTTCCCGTTCTAGTTCTTGGCGTATTGCTTCTATTTCGGTTATTGTTTTGGAGTCTAGTTAACTCTTGTAATAATCTATATAGTTCATCTTGTCCATTAAAACCGTTAAAACCGTTAAAGGTGTTATCCATCTATCTGAATAATATAAAGATAATTATCTATATATTCTTATAGAACAATAATTAATTAAAATGGATTTATCCAAGTACAAAGACAAAGGGAAGATAGGATTAGAAAACCTGGGCAATACCTGTTTTTTGAATTCATGTATGCAAGTTCTAAATCATACCTACGAATTAAACCATTTTTTAGATTCGGAAAAACATAAACGCACGTTTAAAGAGGACCTACCAGACGCAAGTATATTGATTGAATGGGATGATTTACGTAAGGTTATGTGGAGCGGTAATGGTATCGTTAGTCCGAATCGGTTTGTCCATAATGTTCACAAGATTGCCAGCATTAAAGGTCGTGATATATTTACGGGTTGGGCACAAAACGATATGTCTGAATTCTTATTGTTCTTTATGGATTGTTTGCACAATAGCATTTCCCGAGGTGTAAATATGAAAGTTTCAGGCAACCCTGAGAATAATGTAGATAAGTTGGCAATTGCTTCATATAATATGTTAAAAACCACATATTCAAAGGAATATTCTGAAATTATGGATATGTTTTATGGAATTTATGTTTCTGAAATTATATCAATAAATGGCTTAGTTCAACACGTCGTTAAACCTGAAAGTTTTTTTATATTGGATTTGCCAATATTAGATGGAGGTAACTTAGCAGGTGATATACATGACTGTTTTAAATATTATATTAAACCCGAGGTTTTAGAAGGTGATAATGCATGGTATAATGAAAAAACAAAGAGAAAAGAAGACATTAAGAAACAAATATCATTTTTTAACTTTCCAAAAGTATTGGTTATCACATTGAAAAGATTTAGTCCAGACGGGCAACGCAAACTAAATTCATTAGTAAAATTCCCTTTAGAAAATCTAGATTTATCACCTTATGTACGTGGTTATAATAAAGAATCTTATAAATACGATTTATTTGGAGTATGTAATCATATGGGTGGAGTAATGGGCGGACATTATACAGCATACGTTCGCAATTCAGAGAATCAATGGCTACATTGCAACGATAGGAATGTAGACATTGTACATAACCCAGAAATAATTATTGCTCCAATGGCATACTGTTTATTTTATCGTAAAAAAAATAACTTGGTATAATATAATAGATATATTATGGATTATAGTCAATTAATACCTCCTAATTATAATGTGAATGAACAATTTGAGACAACAGGCAAAAATAAACAATACGATGTATATGATGACCCAAATACATTTGAAGGATTTTTTTATGCTATTTTTAATAAGTCCAATATAATTATGATTTTATGGTTTTTAGCAATATATTTCATTGCATATTATTTGTTAGGTTTTGTCTTTAATAAAGCAGAGCCCGTTGTTAATTATCAGCTAAATATTAGTAGAACTATTGATATTATAGCGTTATTATGTGTTCTAACCGCATTGTTTGGATATGGTGGATTATCTAGTGACGACCAAATAAAATATGCAGAAGACACAACAGAATATTTTAAGAAGGACATGACGTCATTTGGTGCCATTATAGTTCAAATGATATCCATTACAATCTTTTATGCTATTGTTTTTGTATTTAGAGTCCCTATGGAGAGGGACAATAAGCCCATCACAGTTTCAATAATAGAGACATCTATGTGGTTATATTTAATAATTCAACTTTTTTCTGTATTTTTTAAATACGCATTAGGTGCTTCATTATATGATGTGCTTTCTAATTATTATAATTGGGACAAATTACCTGATTATGCGCCTGTTCCTTCAAAACCTGTGGAACTATCTCGCACTACCGGTAATGTGAAAGCTTATGGTAATGTTAGTCTAGTTGGGAATGTGTCATTCTCTCAGCCCACGCAAAAAGATGAGGTATTTAATATTTCTAATAACTTATATACTTATGATGATGCCCAGGCTATTTGCAAGGCGTATGGTGCTAAATTAGCAAATTATGACGAGATAGAAGATTCGTATAAGAAAGGAGCTGAATGGTGTAATTATGGTTGGTCAGCGAATCAAATGGCATTCTTTCCTACACAAAAATCAACATGGTCTGCGTTGCAAGAAACAGATAATAATAAAAATGATTGTGGTCGTCCAGGTGTTAATGGTGGATTTTTCGGTAACCCTTACCTTAAATTTGGTGTAAACTGTTTTGGAAAAAAACCTAAGGCATCCGATGATGAGCTTGCTCGTATGAAACAGTTAAATGATAAGATATATCCTAAGAAACCAAAGGATTCTGTTATTGATAGAAAAGTGGAATTCTGGAAGGAGAATGCTGATAAAATGCTAGTATTGAATTCTTTTAATAAGAATGATTGGTCGGAATTTTAATAGGGGGAACCACCGGTTCCCCCTTACCCCCTCCCTGTCCTTCGGGGGAAGATTATAATTACTTGCCTTTTCCATCATAAGATTTTTTCATGGAAAAAGCTGTTATAATTGTTCTTTGATTCCGAAGGATGAAGCTTAGCGGTAGATAAAACTGAGCGGTGTATAATGCTGAACTTATATTACAAAAATGTGTAATATAAATCCTTTATGCTTTCTTTGTCTTACTGTTTTTAGGCTTATAGTATTTCTTTCTTGTCCCCGAATATGGTTTTACTGTAGATACTGACCCCAATAATTTATCAAATAATTGGTCATCCATAATTGAGAATTTATTGAATTTCGGGAGAACAACATCATGTGAGAAAATAGTAGGCTCTAAATATAAGCCTGCTGGTATTCCTAATTCATCAAAACGACTAGTTCCACCTTCTATTGTTCCTCCTAAAATCATGCGTTTATTGTTTTCTTTTATTAAATGTCGGCGCATTGGGAAAACAGCAGATACAATATCATTATTCGTATCTTTAATAAATTCATATTCTGATACTAATGACGTAGTCATATTTTCCATTCTATATATTAATGTGTTATTTATTTGTGGTATGTTCTCTTTATTGTTTAATCGGACCATGGTCTTTTGCCATCGGCCCATGGGTCGATGGCAAGAATCCTATTAGCAGCTTTACTAGGCGCCTCCGAAACTGCTTCCCCGAATCTTTCCATATTTTTACGATTTGGAATTATGTTTGGAATTCTACTAATTTTTGAACCAACAGTTCTAGAAACTAAAGCACTTTGTTGAGCTAGTCCATGACCACCTAATGGCCAGCCCGGCCTGTACATGTCATCGTCTGTTTTACCGAATGCCGTTGTATCTAATTCACTTAATGCCTTAAACAATGCTCTTAATTTGTAATCTTGTTTTCTCTTAGATTCTTCCGAATTTGGCCCAAATGGTGCATAATCTAATTTATTTTTAGTAGCAACAAGAGCCATTATGCTTGTAAAAAAAGCAAAATTTTCATGTAGAAATTCTTTTCTGATTTTTTTTGCTTTTACCTCGTCAATAACATTACCAAGCTTGTCCTTTGTTCCATCAAGTATTTCCTCATAATCGTACAACTCGCGACTATCAAATGCACCAGTCAATAATCCACCTCGTTGTTTTTTAGTTTTAGTATGAGAACGTCTATACTTTTTAATTGAACGATGCATATACATTATACAAATAAATTACCTAAACAATTATCCTCCTAATTTCTGGGGAAGTTGTTATTTCACGATTCTCTTTTAAATATTGAACAACATACTCTACTTGTTCCTTGTCTTGAATAATATTTGCCAGAGTTTTTTCTATATAACCAAATGTAAGCGGTGAATATTCTTTTTTCTCATAAAGACGTATTTCTCCATCACTTAGTTTAATTTTTTCGTTATTTGTTTCCGACATATATGTTGTTATTTTTTCAGATAGCTCATGTTTCATATCCCGCATTTTTCTAGTTTTCTCATTTACTATTTTAAGTTGACTATCCAGTGTCGCCCATTTCTTAACATCCTCAATAAATTGCGCTTTCGGATTTACTGTAATTTCATTGCTCATAATATATAGTGTAAATATATAATGAATAAATTTAGAAAACACATTACTAAAAAGAGAAAGTTATTGAAAAAAAAGAAGCGTATTCATCGTAGGACTATTAAGAAAACTAAGGGAGGAATCAAGGCTAAATCTCTCATCGCTACTGCTGCTGCAGGATTGCTTGCGTCTTCTGCGTATGGATTTAACCCACCACCTGGTCATAACCTTGCACCTGGTCATAACCTTGCACCTGGTCATAACCTTGCACCTGGTCATAACCTTGCACCTGGTCATAACATTGTATTGAAAAATCAATTAAATCCGGTACAATCCCATCCGTATTTAAAACATCAAGGTCCATCTTCAAGTGTTTGGCAAGACCCGGTTTTTTCTAATAACAATTTACCCTCACACAATATTGATATGTCATTAGAGCCAACAGAATTACCTTCTTATATTAGAGGTCCACCAAGTGGCCTTCCACCCGACAATTCTGAAATGGTTTTTGAAGATGAACCTCACAATAGTGAAAACAACATTGATTTTAAATCACTTAGTGATTTTTTAAAGGCTCACGTAATTTCCGGTTTAACATCCGAACTAAAAGAAACTTTAATAAACAAAATTAAAGAATTTTTATTAAAAATAATAGAACCAGTCAAAGTAGAAACTGCTGTTAAATTACTAAGAAGTAAAATAAATTCTCCTTTGTTTACACGTGAAGAACTTTTTAAAATAGTAAAAGCAGCAGCAAACAATAGGTTAAAATAGGTAAAAATTATAATATTAACTAAATAATATAATTTTAGATAAAACTCTTAGCGTCTGCCTCTACGATTGCTGCGTCTGCGATGGCGGCGAGACTTTCTCATTGAGAAACGAGGGAACCCAGGTAATCTGCGCTTAGCCATTAGGTTTCTTGTGTAAATCAAAGCAGCAGGAACAGCCACGTCAGTGATAATTCCACCACCATTGTATTGAGCAGGAGCTAAATCAGCACCACCAGTTACTATAGCAGGGGATAAAGGAGCACCACCCTTAACTACAGCAGGTACAATAACCGAACCATTGCTCATTGCAATTGTATGGTTAGTTGCACTAACAGGATGTTGTTGTCCGATTCCACCGTATGTACTTATAGCATGGTCAGCTGCACCATCACCACCCATTATCATCATTTTAGAACTGCGACGCCTATGGACACGTCTTCTTGAATGTCTTCCTTTGGCCATTATACTATCTATTCACATTTTATTTTTTGAGTGCATGTTCCACTAATTTTGCTAAAATTCATAAGTTGACCGGAGACCCTTAATAATAGAACCAATATTGCTAAAATTATAAAAAATAAAAATAGGTTATAAAAACACAACAACCACAAATATAAATAAACTTCATTATAAACTATATTGGCTAAGGGTTTTAATATCTCCTTCATATCTTTACGAGTATCTTCATTTTGAAAGAATTCTATACAGGTATCCCGAATGCTTTTCATATCATAATTACAAAATTGTCATAGAATAAACTCTGCATATAAACGTAATTGTTTGCGTCTACAATTATTTATATTTTTGTTCACAAAATATAAGTAACTTTGATGGAGATTTACGATACAAACGACTCTTTTGATTTTAGTAAATTAGTTCTCACAAAACCAAGTTTAATTTCTGGAGGTAACTATTTTTCACGTTGTTTAGTAAATAATGGTCCTCTTTACATACAACCTCCTAAATGCAAAACAAAACAGGGGTTTACTAAGGCTGGTAAAAAATTTTCTTGTGATTTGATGTTCACAAATGAAAATGAGAATTTCATACGGTGGATGGAAAATTTAGAGAATCATTGCCAACAGTATATTTATAAAAACCGTGATAAATGGTTTGACGGGCAAATGGAGTTACATGATATTGAAAACTATTTTACATCACCTCTTAAATTGTATAAGTCAGGTAAATACTATATTGCACGTGTAAACGTTAACACCGTATTAAACAAACCAGCATTAAAGATTTATGACGAAAACGAGACCGAAGTAGACATGGAATCTATTAATGATAACACAAATGTAGTAACTATTGTTGAGATACAAGGGATTAAGTGCTCATCCCGTAGCTTCCAGATTGAAATTGACCTTAAACAAATGATGGTTCTCCAACCTACAAATCCTTTTGAGAAATGCATTATAAAGTCTAGTAGCAATCCCGAATTTATTCCCATAAATGATAGCGATAATAAAGAAGAAGAATTGGATGAACATAAACCCATTGTGTTGATTGAAACTTCTGATGAACCCAAAGAATCTTTAGAAAATATTGAGAAAGAACCAGTTGCTGAAGAACCATTAATTAATACAGAAACCGAAGTATTAGCAGAGTCCGAACCAGAAGTTAAAGAAGAGCCTATAAAAAACAACATTATCACAGAGGTGATTCATGTATCTGAAGATGGATTGGAAGAAATAGATTTTGATTTAGAAGAATTGCCAGAATCCGAACCATTACAAATTAAAAAGCGCAACGATGTTTATTATGAAATGTATCGTGAAGCTAGGAGAAAGGCCAAGGTAGCTAGAGATTTAGCACTTTCGGCATATTTAGAGGCAAAACGAATAAAAAACACATATATGATTAATGATGTTGATGATAGCGATGATAGTGATTTAGAGATTGAAAATGAAGATAACAATGATGATGAAAATTCTCTAGACGAATAGCCAAATTATTTAGCAAATTTAAAAACGAATTGTAAAAATATTTTTATCATCCGTTTATATATAATAAGGATGTTCAAAGAGATCATAAGTGGACTTTCCAAGTTTTTCACCAAAGAAAGAGTTCTAGTGTTGATTATATTCTTAGTTCTTGCATGGGCTCTTTTTGCCTATTCTGGTTCTAAATTGAACATTTATGATAATATGGCTGACGCTGGTGTCAGTGCTCCTACAAAGCCAGCTGTTCCCGTATTACCTTCGGTAATTAGCGCTCCCAGCCAAGGTGCTTCTGCTTCTGTTCCTGCTGGATACTCTGCTCAAGCCGTTGCTAACCCTTCTGACTTATTGCCCAAGGATTCCAACAGTCAATGGTCCGCCTTAAACCCAAACACAATGAATGGTGGTGATATTTTAATGCCTGACTTATTGCAAGCTGGTTACCACATCGGTCTTGACACCATCGGTCAATCCCTTCGTAACCCCAACCTCCAATTGCGTTCTGACCCCGTCATCCAAAAGTCCGATATTGGACCCTGGAACCAAAGCACAATTGAGCCAGATTTGGGCCGTGTTCCCTTAGAAATTGGTCAAGGAGCCAAATAAATAACTTACTCAATAGTATTATAAGAAACAATTGTTATAATACTACTTTTTGATATAGATATAGTAGGAAAAGTAATCAGTATGCCAATTTTACATCATACATATCCAAATGGCTTCCGTATTATTTATAAAAACCTACCATCATAATATTACCAAGGCGGATTTGAATGGGGTTATAAACCAATATATTATTCCACAAAATATGTGTGTCTGTGTTGTAAATAGTAAAACATTGAATTTAGACAAGGTCAAAAAAGAATGTGAAACTCTACTATAATTATTTAGGAGGTTCATATTTTTTCTGTGAGATATATATAATGAATCTTGTTGTTGCGATCTATTCCGCTATTCTATTCTTCGTTCTCTCTCCTGGTGTTCTCTTGCGTTTACCTTCCAATGGTAGCAAGTTTATGGTTGCTGGCGTCCATTCTCTTGTTTTCGCAGTCGTCCTTTACTTCACTGCCGGATTTGTCTGGCGTATGTCCATGACTATGGGTATGCCAATGCGCCAGGAGGGCATGGACGGACTTCCCCATCCTGCCAAAAAGCATGAGAAAGATCAATAATTATTTTTAATGTAATGCAATAACATTACTTACAAATACATATGAATTTAATCATATATATTTATTCGGCCAGAAATTGTTAAGCAATTTCCTTGGCCATGTTTCCATGTAAAAATGTATTATATATATATATATAAAATGCCTTCAAAACGACAAAGAACCGCAGGCAAACGACAAAGACGCAATTCAAGAAAAACAAGACGAATTAGGAGAAGGGGAGGAGAAAACATCATAAAGGAAGATAGAGACGCGGGTAGGGAGGCCCTGGTTCATGAGCATCGCTTGTATAATGTTATTGACAAGTTTAAAACGAAATTTCCGAACGAAATGAAAGTAACAAATAAAAACTTTGTTGATTTTTTAAATAAAGATTTAGATAATCACACAATAACCGAGGTATTAAATGACAAAGACGTTAGAATAAGCACAGCAATAGACGCAATAAGCACAATAAAAGATAAAGGAGAAAGAAGCTATTTAACAAACAAACTAGCAGAAGATATAGGAAAAGTAGATAAAGAAGACTTAAAAAGAATATTTAATAGCGACAATATACTTAAATTATGTAAGCTTGACGAAGCAATTGAACAAGCTTTTATAGAAAAAGATATAGTTAAAAAAGGTAAGTTTTTTGGCTACAGTATAGTAAAGTAGCTGTTAAAACTTTATATTTTTGCAGAAAAAACTCGTCGTGAAAAAACGTAACAGATGTAAAAGTCGCACGAAACAACCAGTTGTGAAAGAATAAACACCGTATTTATTTAGTTATGCATAAATACGATGCTTTAGGTATTTTTTTCTTTGTCTTTATTTTATCTGTATGCGGATATATCTATTACACAAACTCTGAAGGATCTAAATTAAAATATATTTTATATACATTATATATACAATGCCTTCAAAACGACAAAGAACCGCAGGTAAACAGAAAAGACGCAATTCAAGAAAAACAAGACGAATTAAGAGAAGGGGGGGAGGAGAAGAAGAAATCAAGAGAGCATGGAAAAAATTGGAAGAAGAACACAGGATAGCACGGAAAAAATTGGAAGAAGAAGAAAATGCACGTATTCTTCGGCGGGAACAAAAAGGAAAACAGATGGATATGATTAGAGAAGACTACAAGACAGAGAGAGATATAGAGAAGAAAGAAAAGGCGGATAACTATCAGTTGACCAAGAAAACTGAAGAGTACGAAAGGGTAACTTTGCGGGACCAAATTAACGGCCTAATGGAAGATCCAGCTAATACTCACGGGTTAGATGAAAAGGTAACTGACCTTGTTACTTTTTTAAATTACGGGTTAGATGAAAATCTAATACATTACAAATACGTTAGAATAAGCATAGCAATAAACGCAATAAGATCAATAAAAACAAAAGAATTAACAAACAAACTAGCAGAAGATATAAAAAAATATAATAAAGAAGACTTAAAAAAAATGTTTGAAAACGCTATTATTCTAAAATTATGTAAACTTGACGAAGCAATTGGACAAGCTTTTATAGATAAAGATATAGTTAAAAAAGGTAAGTTTTTTGGCTACAGCATAGTATAAAGTAGCGGTTGAAACTTTATATTTTTTGCAGAAAAAAACTCGTCGTTAAAAACGCAACAGATGTAAAAGTCGCATGAAACAACAAGTTGTGAAAGCATATACACCTATTATAATTTTCCAAGGTGTAAAAAAGATAAAAGACAACGTTAAAAAATATAAGAAAATTAAAATACACCGTATTTATATAGTCATGGATAAATACGATGCTTTAGGTTATTTTCTCATTGTGTTTGTTTTATCTACATGCGGATATATGTATTACATAAACTCTGAAGGATTTCAATTAAAATGTATTATATCTAATGTGGATGGTAATAAATATTGTGTTCGTGAGCGCGAAAAATTACAAGCTGCTGCTGATTTACTCGCAACCGTAACTGATAAGTGTAAATCATTAGTTAAATACATGAATAAAAATTATCCTGATGAAGAGCGTGTTAAACGCCTTGTTGCTGGTTACAACCCACAAAAGATTGTTGAAACATTACCTACAAGTGAATACACTGCGTATAGTGAGAACAAGGGCGAGAAATTAGCTTTTTGTTTAAATAAATCTAAATCAGAAAATGATAATCTAATAGATGAAAGTACCCTTACATTTGTGGCGATTCATGAACTTTCTCATGTTATGACAAAATCTATTGGACATAAGAGTGAATTCTGGGAGAATTTCAAATTTCTATTGGAGAACGCCAAAACAGCGGGTATCCACAATCCTGTAGACTATAAAAAAGATAAACGTGAATATTGCGGCATGAGCATACACGACAACCCTTATTATGATGTATAATTATTGTTTTCGTTATTTTTACTATTTTCTGATATTTCTTTTTTTATTATGTGAACGTCTTCTTTTAGTTCATTCAAACAGTTGTGCATTCTTTTTAAGTCAAACATTATTCTTCTTCTTAATGTTTCATTTGCTATTTTTGGACATCTTCTTTGATTTAACAAACGCTTCCTTTTTGAGAAATGAACTCCCATTATAATAAATAATAACATAATGTCTTTATTTTATTGTTTTACACCTTATTTCATTTAATCTGCCCATGAAATGGGCAGATTTTAGTGAAAAGGCAACGTTACATTGCGCATTTTCAATGCGAAATGGTGTAAAAAGTTTATGATTTCCTAATAATATAGGACGGTGTCTTTGTGCTTGATGATAACACAGGATTTTGACTATAACCATTTTTCAATAAAAAAATACATGTATTTTTATACAACTCCATAACACTTATGTTATGACGACTGGCCCTTAATGATTCTACTAGTGCATTTGAGAAAGCACCTATTGATTGGTCTAATGTGTTTATTGAATCCGAGCTTTTTTGATTATCACGACAACCACTGAAAACATAAATATTTGGATTGGACATTTCAATAGGATTAGTGTGTGTTGCCAGTGTGTGTGTTACAAGCGTTTGTGTTTCCATACTATTTGCATTAGTATATTCAAACGTCCATGGCATATCACATATAGTACCGCTATGACAACAATCAAATACCATAATTGCACGACAATTATTTGATATCTGTTGTATTAACTGAAGCAATTCGGTATCTTGAATTACACCTTCTTCTTGATAATTAGACGGTATAATAATTTGTTTCATTTCACGATTCTGATTTTGTAATTGAGACCCGTGACCACTGTAATGAAACCATATTTCCTCTAAATTTTCGCTTTGGGAAAACAAAAGTTCTAATTGACGTAATATATTAGTTCTTGTGGGTGCTATAAAATCACCCGAATCATCCCGCATAATTGTAATATCAAACGCATTATAATCGTATGCATCTATTAGCATATTGCGAACAACAATAACATCGTTTATACATCCTCTCAAATAATATTCAGGATTTTTAATATAATCTATTCCAATTAATAATGCCTTTTTCATTTAATAATATAAAGAATAAAAAACTTACATATTTTATAAGTTTATTGTATATACGTCATGGAATCTAAAACAGTGGAACCCATTTCTGAAACTATAGAAATTCCAGAGAGCCAAAAATATATATTATGTTTGTTGAATTCACAAGGTATTCCATCCAAGTATGTTGTTTTTAATGGTAATTCTACACCTATGACAGATGAACAAATCAAACAAAAATTATTTAGCAAAGATGGTGAACGTGCGATATTTGATGCTATAAATCCGCAACCAGAATTTCATAATAGTTCTCAACAAATTCATAAAGATGATACTATCCGTACTATAAAGAAAAAGATAATACATGAGCTTGGTAAAAACGAAGTCTGCTACGAAGAACTTTATATTTTTGGTCAGAGATATTTGACAGTTGACCATGTTAAAGTGATTGACCAACAGAAAGGACTGTTCAATGGTAAACTCATGTCGCAATTTGCCATAAACATTCAATTAAAAAGCGAATTTTACGACGAGCTTATCGCAATGGAAAAACCCGCTTATTATTATGAGGATTTTACAAAATATATTAATAAAACAGATAAATATAAGGTGTCAATTCCCCTTGGACAACGTTTTGCAACCTATCATGACTTGTTATTTTCAGGTAACCCATATGATGTTGAATTGAGAAAAGACGACCCTATTCCTGCATTTCAAATGGCAAAAAACAACGAATTATATACTTTTGAAAATCAGTTGCTTTTGAACTACGGCGAGCTTGCAGATAATGTAATTTATGTTTGCAGAGCCGGTGATGTACTTGATTATGCAGACGCCGCAAACTATTCTTATGCAGATGATTCAACCGTAGAAAAACTAGCAATTGACCATTCTTTCTTAGTTGAACTCTACTTCCCACTTTTATATAAGGCTGATGTAACTAATAAAGATGGATTTATGGAGAAACAGCAAGAATTCATTGCAAATAATAATACGTTGCTAAAACCCGGCACATTTCAATTGCATGATACTGTAGATTTATTTTATAATATTCATAATAGTAAAAAGAGTGAATTGGATTATATTGAAATGGGAGTGTCTGACTTTAATATTGTCATTCACCCTGAAATAGAAATCCCTATTCCATTGGATATTATATTTAAACAAATTCATGCAAGTGGGGGGTCGGATAGCCCGTATTATCCATTTACGCCTATGATAAAATATAATCCTGGTAAACGGCGTGAAGTTATGTTCCGTTTTTATTCAGAATTTACATCTAAAGATGGGCGAAAAATACCATGGTTGCCTAAGAAAACAATAAATACGATATCACGAGACAACAAAAAACAAAATCAAATAATTTTTTATATTAAATATAGTACTTTTAAGAAAGAGCTGTTGGATATTTTTATTGAACTTAGCGCAAATGGTAATATTTGTGTTCGTTCAAATATGATTACTCCTATTTCAGTGAAGGCTGTAGAAACAATTATATACAATGTAGTTAATCCTATTATTATTAAAATAAATAAAACATTGGCAAAATCTGGATATAAAATGCGCAGATTTGATAAGTTAACTGAGCCAAATATTGAAGTTATAAATTTAAAGTATCAATCTTCTATTGAAAGCAAGACAGTTAATTTTAAGAAGGTTCTGGGTTGTCTAACCAGTATGTTTGATGTTATGGATACAGATTTGGATGTTAGTAAAGGAATTGTATTGAATTTTATTCGTGTTGACAATTATCAAAAAATGAATGCCATTGCATCTACTATCACCGAAGTGTTTAAAAGAACTAATAGTCAAGCAGAGATTATAGAGAACTTGTCTACAAATTTTTCATTATCCAGGGATGCCGCCATGGCTGAAATAGTTAATTATTTTAATCAGCACCAGAGAATACACGGTCAATTTTTAAATAAGCAAGTTGATATTGTAGACAATCCAGGTTTTCCTGTTTCTATTTATAAATCTCCGTTTGATAATAAACTACAGATAAAGGTTGACCAAATAAACGCAATAGAGTTTATTGAAATTATACACATTTATATGGATAGTATCTTGAGAATGTTAATACAATCTCAGGATATTCCTGCAAGCTTAATTGGTAAAATGAATTTGTTATGTTCCAAAATGAATAAAGCCGACGAAGATAAAATAGAAAATATTATTTTAAATAAGAAAACCACAATTGTTGAGCCAGTTGTATTTACACAAGGTTTTGTTGATGGTGAAGAAGAAAGTGATGAGGAAGACAAATATTTACCAGGTGAAGATGATGAAGATGATGATGGTGAAATTCTTGAGACAGGTGTTGTGTCAGAATCTGAATCTAGTTCTGAATCCGATTCGGACTCAGAATCTAGTTCTGATTCTGACGTTGAAGAGGAAACAGAACCAATATCAGAACCAGAACCAGTAACAGAACCAGAACCAGTAACAGAACCAGTTGCTACAGAAGAACCCGAGTCTGTTTCTACAGATGAGCCTGAGTCTGTATCTAAAAGCGAAGAAACTGAAGGATATTTGCCTGAAGAAGAGGATGAGGAGGAACAGGAACAGGAACAGGAACAGGAACAGGAACAGGAACAGGAACAGGAACAGGAACAGGAACAGGAACAAGAAGAAGATGGTTATTTACCAGAAGAGCCGTCTGCTAGTTCTAGTGAAAATAGTTCAAATAAAAAAAAGAGTGGAGGGGCTAAAAGCGGTGCGAGTAAAGCAAAAGAAGAAAAATCCAATATCTTTACTAAACGTATGAAAGAGAAAGAGCCCAATTTAATACTTACAAAACCCCAAGGCAAATTTGTTTCTTATTCACGCATTTGTCCAGCAAATGGTAGTTTGCAACCGGTTATTTTGACAGATGAAGAGAAAACCGAAATAGATAAAGAACATTCAGGCGCTTACACTAATGCTATCAAATATGGTTCAGACCCTAAAAATCAATTCTGGTATATCTGTCCAAGATTCTGGTGTTTAAAAACAAATAAACCTATGACTGAAGCTGAGGTAAACCGTGGTGAATGTGGTGGCAAAATCATACCTGATAATGCCAAACCACCACCACCAGACCATTTTATTTTTGAATTTACTGATCCCAAATATCACAAAGACGAAAATGGTAAATATGTTTATCATTCCCCTGGATTTAAACCACCACATTCACATCCTGACCCTAAACTGTGTTTGCCCTGTTGTTACAATACATGGGCAACAAAAGGCAAAGCATTAAGCCAGCAACAAGCTAGGCGTCAACAATGCGGACTAGTTGATGTAAATACTGATAAAATAGGACCTGATGGTAAAAAATCACAGATTTCTATTCAGTCTGTACCCAAAGAAGGTGCACAAGATAAAGAAGCTGTTGGATTAGTAAAACCCCAAGAAGATGACGAAGCAAAGAAAGAGAAAGAAAAGAAAAAGCAAAAGAGTAAAAACAATGTATTTGGTATAGATCGTTATCCAGTTCCTCAATATCGCTGGGGGTTTTTACCACTTCCCGTTGAGAAATTTTTACGAACTAAAAACAGTAAATATGCATTGAACAATGGAGGCGTCGTGTATATTCAAACTGGTAAACGCCCTCTCCTACGTTATGGTGTTGAACAATCACCACATCAATCCTTTCTCGGTGTAATTGCGGATATTTACAGCAGTTATTCTGAAATTAATTTATTAACTATTGAGCAGATGCGTCAAAAAATAGTTGCCCTTTTGACATTAGATGATTATTTGAAATTACATAATGGCTCAATGACTTCTATTTTTAAACCCAATAAATACACGGTGGATGATGTTTCAGTAGAAAATTATAAAAACACATTTTTCTATAGTCAAATAGATTTATATGACCCATCCCAATATGCATTTTTAAAGGAATCTATTTCTTCTTTTGAGAACTTTAAAAACTACTTGTGCGACCCTGACGCCATCATTGACCATACCTATTTATGGGATATTATTTCATCTGAAGAATCTGTTTTATTTGAGGGTGGAGTAAATCTAGTGATTATGGAAATTTTGTATAATGATGCCACTGATAATATTGATTTATTGTGTCCCACAAATGCATATTCATCCAATGTTTATTTAAAAGACCGAGGCACAATATTGGTGTTAAAACATGATAATTTCTACGAACCTATTTATTTATATGAAGGAAAGGAGAAAGAAAATACCAAAACAAAGATATCTGAAGAAACTATTAAAATATTTATGAATATGACTGCCACCGATGAATTAAAGACTCTACGCAAGGTTCTTAATATGGTAATTGAAACATCGGGTAGAAAATGTAAACCAATGCAGACAAGACCCCGAACATATACATACAAAGAAAACGTACCGATTGATGTTTTAATGAAAAACGCAAGTGATATTGGATTGACGGTAAAAAAACAGGTATTAAATTACAATGGCAAAGTAATTGCACTTATGGTGGAAACACAAGAACAGGTTACTGTTTATTTACCCTGCTACCCATCTCGCCAAATCACCAATATAGAAACTATATTTATGAATACAGTTCAATGGTCAGATTACGCAACAAGTCGTGATACACTCAATAAAATAAGTTCTGATTCTAGTGGCCGCATTTTATGTAAACCCATGATGAAAGTTATGGAGGACGAAATGATTGTGGGCATTTTAACGGAAACAAATCAGTTAGTTCAAATAACAGGACCAGAAGCAGATACATTTGAAGATGGTCTACCAGTATTTAATGGTCTAAGTAGTAATCTAGACCTTACATTGGCAACTAGCAAAAAACAAGATGACTTACGTGTGAATACTGTTCGTAATATTAGATTAGAAACACAATTTTACGGAGCATTTAGAACCGAAATACGAAATTTATTAAACGACTATAATTATAGAGAAATCCGTGAACAGGTCATTCATGTGCTAGACAATCCTAAGTTTTTGTATTCATTGAAAATGAAAAAGTTGGATATATTGGTAAGACATTTAACACAAAACGCATTTAGCTTTGTTTCAGATATTGATGAAGAGATAAAACAAAAGGTTGGTGAATTATCTAATTGTAATTCTGGGTCTTGTGATGTTAAATCATTTTGCTTAAAACGCCACGGCAAAGCTTGTTTTCCCAAAAATAATTTAATTAATCCAGAAACAGATAATGATAGATTTTATTTTATGCGGGTTTGCGATGAATTAATTAGATACAAGCGCATTCGTTTATTTATGTTAGATAATAAGCGTTATTTGAATATATCTAATGTGGATTATAGTATCAATGAGGATGAAGTGTTGTTATTGAATTCTGTTATGACGGACAAATATTTTGATGATTTAGTGCCTTTTCAGAACAATAAATATGCGAAGAACGTTACTTATGAAATTGCGGCACCTTCTAAAAATAGTGGGTTTTATCAAAATTTCTCTAATAAGGTTCCGGTTGGGGAACAGAATTTAGAGAAATAATAATGTTTATAAGTTTCGTAATAAAAAACTTATAAATATTTGCGTTAAGAGGGAATCGAACCCTCAGCTCAACCTTGGAAGGGTTACATGTTACCACTACACCATTAACGCTTTTTGGTTGGTCTTTTCCGAATACTTCGTATTCTTTTTCCAAATACTTCGTATTCTTTTTCCAAATACTTCGTATTCTTTTTCCAAATACTTCGTATTCTTTTTCCAAATACTTCGTATTCTTTTCCGGGTTACCTGGATCGAACAGGTGACATTTTGATATCGGCAAACTACTACAGTCAAAAGCTCTACCACTGAGCTAAACCCGGGACAATATATAGTGTTTTATTTTTTCTATATCATTTCGTCAATAAAAACTATAATTTTCATATTCATCGTAATATAATTTTATTATTATATTATAGATACATGATTCAAGAACATATAGTAGATAGTCCTGAAAAATGTTATGATGGTTTAAAAATAAAAGGAGAATTGGGAAGAGGTGATTTTGGAATAGCATATGAATTAAAGCCTGGTGCTCAAAATGAAGCCATAGCAGGTGCTCTTTCAGCTAGTGGACAATATGTATTGAAACAAATTACAATTATGAACCCAAAAGGAAAAAGCGATTTTATTAATGAGGTTAATATCGGAATTAAACTCGGAGATTTAGGTGTTGCTCCAAAAATATATAAATCATGGTTTTGCGAAGATAGAACATCTCGTCAACTATATGGTTACTACGTAATGGATAAATTGTCTTCTGTTTGGAAAGGGGATTATGGACATCAACATGGAAACCAAAAACATCAACAACAATTGATAACTGCGATAGAAGGGATGGTGCATCAAGGTTATTTACACCAGGATTGTCACGTTGGGAATATTGGATTTGTAGCCGGTAATGTTAAATTATTTGACTTTGGATTAACTCTAGAAATACCTAGAGAACAATGTGCAACATGCTTCATAAACCCAACTATTAAAAATTTGTTAACAGCCAGTCAATTGTTTATAGTAATTGAGCAATATGATAGAAAAGATATGTTTTCAACTAAGAATCTTATTTATAATAAGATACAGGAATTAGTCGGACCTATTCAAAAACAACCAACCAAACAAATTATTACATTTGAAGAACAAAAACAAAAGATTAGAGAAGCTTTACATCATGTTACTACTACATATGGCTCTTGTTGCGACGTTATCAAAAACAATATATTGATGACATATTTGTATCAAATCATTGAAAGTTATTCTGTTTTTGCGGACTATTCTACTGAATATTATGAAGAAAAAACGGAGAATTTCTTCCCCGGACTGGTTTATGATTTAATTTATGACATTCGTCTTGGTAAAATTCATCTTGAAAATATTGAGGATTGGTTTAATGCAAAGTTGGGTATTGTTCCAAAAACTAAGACGGCTAAAAGCGTAGCGGCTAAAAGCAGGGCGGTTAAAAGCGTAGCGGCTAAAACAGGTGCTAAAATTTTACCTAAACCAGTTAGTACTAGAGTTAGCACTAGAGCTAGCAGTACAAGTAAAGGTAAAGGTCACGGTAAAGGAGGAACTAGAAGACGTAACAATAAAACAAAAAAACATCGTCGTTAATTTTTTATTATAAAAAGTCATAATAAAAAATAAATTAAAAGGAAGTTTTAGAAGGGAGGGTTTCAAAATCCAATATCATAATTATCATCTGTGCATTCATCATTATCTACAGGTTTAATCGCTGCCAAATTATTATTAATCTCAATATTGTTCTTTGAGCAAACATCGGTTTGGTCATCCATCTTACCAAACATCTTCTCAATTTCCTTATTGGAATCCGTAGTATCTACGGGCTGGTCCTCCAAATCTCTCATCTTCTCCATATCCAAAACCAATTGGAAACAACCAGTTCCAAACACACCCATTTGACCCATCATCACATTCGCAGATACACCACGCATATGGTCAAAGTCAGCATGTCTAGAAGCATCCAACAATACTTCTGTGTGCACCTCAAATGTTGCCTTGGAAAGAGGACCAATATCATCATTCAAGATACCCGACCTGAAGATAGAGACCATTCCCTTGGTAGATGTCATACGGTCACACAACAAACTCAAATGATGATAGTTAATGTATACACCACTGAATTCCATAACCTCAAAGAACTCATTGTAAATGATTTGACGAGCTGCCTCAATACCTAACACATCAAAGATTTCCTTGATATCGTTACTATATGTGCGATTCGCATCAATGAAATCCATGGCCAATATTTCCATCAAATTGCTGCCAGTCGTATCTAGAACCCACACATCCTTTGCAATATACTTGCCTTCATCACGACTAACATTATTCTTGAGTTTACGAGGATTCACATTGTCAATTCCATTGATACCACGAAGCACAATATTGTTGAGAAGAGCCTCTTGGAAGTTACGCAACATATAAATCTCATCGGATTGGTCCAATGTATCCGCAATACCCTTCTGCTTCTTACTCTTGTTGAAAATGCTGCTGTTCAAACGGATTCGGAATACCAAATTGTTAGCATTGTAATCCGAATAAACACATGAAATATCATTTCCATGACTGTTTGTAATCGCAAAATGAATATCATCCATTGTAATATTCTTATCTAGAAGAGAATCCGCATCCAACTCCAAGCGGATAATCCACTTGGACTTCTGGACATTGGTGTCCAATTCCGATTCCAAACAATCTTCCATCATATCCTCAAACTCATAAAATTGTTCCATCAGGATGCGGTCATCAACAACTGTAGTTGTCTTGTCATTAGGGTCAAAGCAGATTTGAACAGACTTGATAACATCTACAAGTTTGGTGTGTTGCAACATATTTGCATACTTGGTAGCCTTATCTTGTTCAGCCTCATCAATCTGCTTCAAATGAACAGTGAGTGAAGGGTGCTTGGGATTCTTGGTCAATCTGAGAATCTCCTCAATTCTTGGCACACCACGAGTCACATTAGACTTAGACGACACACCAGCCAAATGGAAAGTGTTCAAGGTCAATTGCGTTGTTGGCTCACCAATAGATTGACCAGCAATCACACCTACCATCTCACCGGGATGAACAATGGCTTGCTTGTATCTCAAAACCACGTTCTCCAACATCATAATTAAACCTGCACGATGGAAACGCTTGTTTACCAACAAATCTTTGGGATTCAAGTAATAGAAGTAGAGAACCTCAAACAATGACTTAGGTTGCACGTATGTCAAACGCTGTAGCTTATTAAAATACTCCTCCACAAGCTCAAACGCCTCCAACGGAGTAATATCAACAATGGAATTAGAATTCAAATTGAGCTGGCCTTGAGCATTGGCAATAATGTTTTGAAATGACACAGGAACAGTGACATTGTTGTCATTCTTATTGTTGAACACGGATTCAATCACATTCTTACGGGCTTCAATCATCTTATCAATATACTTTTGACAGATTTCCTTGGTTGCAGCACGTTGTTTTTTGAGTCTTGATTGAGTTCCCTTGCTATAAATATTTAACAAATTGTTATGCTCATCATTAATTCCAGCAATATCATAATGCAAATAAATTTCTTCAGTTGTCATGCTGACTAGAGGAACAGATTGGTTCTCACCACGGGTAGAATCAAAACCATCATCGCCATAAGCAAACTGGATAATCTTACCCTTGTTATTACGAACTGTCATATCGTATTCTACTTTTAGGTCCTCCAAGCCCTTGATAAGTCGTCTTTGAATATAACCTGTCTGTGAAGTCTTAACAGCAGTATCAATAAGACCAATACGACCACCCATAGCATGGAAGAACAGCTCTGGAGCAGTGAGGCCTGAGATATAGGAATTCTCAATAAATCCACGTGCACTTGGGCTATCATCAAACTTGCTGAAATGGGGAAGTGTGCGGCTATCAAAACCATAGGGAATTCTCTTACCATCTACGTTGGTCTGTCCTAAACAAGAAATCATCTGTGAAATATTAATTGGGGTACCCTTGGACCCCGAATCCACAATCATCACAAAACGATTGGTTTTGCTCAATGACTTACGACCGATAGAACCAGCTTGGTTATTCGCATCGTTCAAAATATTATTGACCTTGCCCTCAAACTCCATCATATTAGATTGTGCAGTATTGTTCTCAAAGATACCCAAATGAATCTTCTCAATCAATGTCTGTACATCATGCTTTTTCTCTGCGATTACTTGAATAATTTTATCTTGTGTGGTCTTGTTGGCAATTAAATCGCTAATACCCACACTAAAAGAGCTTGTCTTCATATATTCAGTAACCACATTTTGCAAATCATCAATGAAATGTGATGCCTGCATATTTCCGTAGTCATTGCAAACACGATGAATAATACCCTTGGTTGTAGAAGCCAACACGGACTTCTCCATCTGACCACGGATGTACTTACCATTGCGGATTTCTAGAACATTATTAGAAGTGTTGGCGTCTTCTTCTTCTTCAAACAATTTGGTCTTGTATTTAAGAGTAATAGGTGAGAGGATTTGTGATAACACATCAAAACTAGTAATATCTTGCTTTGAATCACGCAATTCTAGGAATGGTTTGGGATCCACTTTATCAAACATCATAAGTAGGTTCATTGCATCCTTGTGTGAGAATTTTACATTGGGTCTTGTGAAACGGTAAGAACCCAAAAGTGAATCTTGATAAATACCAATAATAGGTGAGTTGGCAGAAGGACTAATCATCTGCCAAGGAATAGCTGCCAGATGTCTCAACTCTGTTTCTGCCAAGACATTCTGTGGCATATGTAAATTCATTTCATCTCCATCAAACGTCACTGCATTTATGCAGCCAAAATAAACATGCACGAATCATGTATATTTTGGCTGCATAAATGCAGCACCCCCAAAGTTTCCAGTGGGGACGGACTGTACCTTAAGCAAACTCAGGATGGCTAATCCTTCATTGTTCACCAACACCTCAGCAGTCTCTGAGAGGGTATCATGGCCTACCAAACGGCTTTAGATACTCCACTGCGGATTGCCCATTTCATCTATGGATAGACTTTTTGGTAGTCTAATAGATTCATCAATCACTTTTTTACCATTGGGTACGGCTATTAACCGTGTTCCTCCAAAATGTTTCCAAGTTGGAGTGGTAGTGATTGTTTTAGGGGATTCCCGTCAACAAGGTGTTTTGCATCAAGGAAACCTACGGTTTCCCTGACACTAGGGAGTTTCACGCTTTTAACGCTCCCTGTTGCCAACATTGATGATTTAATCAAAACTCGCTGCATAACTGCAGCGAAAATTTATCGGCATTGTATGGTTTTGTGTCCCCAACATTCATTCTAAAAGTATCACCTTTCTTCATGATTTTTACGATGTGACACATCATAGACATTCTGTGTAAACTAGGTTGACGATTGAAAAGGACAGCATCGCCATCCATCATGTGACGGTGTACAACGTCGCCATTCTCCAATCTTATAGAACCACGGTCAACATAACGCAATGAAATGTTCTCACCATTTTTACGCTCCAGAATCTTAGCACCAGGATATTCCTCCGGGCCATTCTGAATCATCTTCATCAGGAAATCACGATTACGGTCATTCACTGTAACTGGCTTCGTAAGATTCATCGCAATCTTCTTAGGAACACCCAACTGACGAATAGACAAATTGGGGTCACCTGTAATAACCGAACGGGCACTAAAGTCAACACGTTTACCCATGAGATTACCACGGATACGACCATTCTTGCTATTCAAACGACCACTGATGCATTGAAGAGGACGACCAGAACGCTGCGCCATTGGAACAGCACCCTTGACTTTATTGTTCACAATCATTGCAATGAAGTATTGTAATACAGTGACCAATCCCTCAATAACATTCGGTGAAGCATTGTTAGCAATCTTATCAGCAAGGTCCTTGTTGGTTTTAATAATATTGCTATAAATATGTGTCAAATCATCTTCACTGCGCTGTTGAGCATCATGCTTGACAGATGGGCGAACAGCAGGAGGAGGAACAGGAAGCACTTGACAAACCATCCAATCAGGACGAGACCACAAAGGACTAAACCCCATGAATGAAATATCCTCATCTGAAAGACGCTTGAAAACTTTCAATATAATCTCAGGGGTTAGCTTATGTGTAATCTTCTTACTTTCTCCCTCTGCATCTGTCTCAATATTCTCCCAAATAGCAAATATAGTTGACATTCCCTCCAACTTGATTTTATCTGGTTGTTTACAACCACAACCATCCTCTGATGAATCACCACAACGTTTTACCTTGGAACAAGCTGCGGTAACATAATCCCAACGGTCTGAACCGTTCTTTGTCAAAATATGCTTATGTTGATTTTTGTTAATCAAAAGCTTACTGCATTTATAACAAATACATTTGCATATTTTCATAATCTCCTTGATATGTTGAATGAAGAATACTGGACGAGCCAACTCAATATGACCAAAGTAACCAGGTGTATCAATGTAGGTAAATCCATCGGTAGGACAGATAAGACCAGGCTCCAATACACCCATTCTTGGGTCAAATAAACCTCCAGCAATTGGCTTGTTATTTATGTAAGTATCACGAGACGTAACCTCAACTACTGAGTTTTTACGAATCTCTTCCGGTGATAACATACTAAATTGAACGCCAATAATTTTGGAGGGAGGTTTGTAATCATTCATTCTGGATCGTTGAGACGACATTATAATTTCCCTATAATATTATGGAGATATTTTTTATATCCTTTGATAATCAATTTTTTGAAAGGACTTCCGAAAAGAATCAAAAAATTGATTCTGAAAAACATTGTTTTAATTTACTTAAAAACTAGGGTTTATATATTTCAAAATGGCAAAGGGTATTTCTGACAAGAAGAAGAATCTCCGTTCTACTAAGAACACCAAGCTCAAGAAGAATAAGCCTGATTCTGATGATGAGTCTGAAGTTTGGGTAGATGATGATGATTCTGAGTCAGAAGAGGATAGTGATTCAACTTATGTTCCTCCTTCTAAGAAAAATAAGAAAAACAAGAGGCGTGTAGTTGAAGAGGAATCCGATGAGGAGGATGATGAAGACGACGATTCGCAAGCTTGTGATGACGACGATGATGATGACGAAGACGATGATGACTTAGATGATGAGGATATAGATGATGATGAATTAGATGCTATGGACAAAACTGAACTCCGTAACTTCATTTCTCGCATCTTTCCTTCTAAGTACATGGATGAGCGTGTCAAGAAAGATTCAAAGTCCAAGAAGCAAGACAAATCCAAAAAGTCTGACAAGAAACCAGTCCGCGGAAACAAGCGCAAATCAAAGCCTGAATCTGATGAAGATGATGAAGACGAAGATGCAGGCGATGACGAAAAAGGCTTCTACAGTATTGTCTTTGGAATGGACGAAGAAGAAGATGAATGTGCATACAATGAAGAGGAAGATGAAGCAGATTGTGATAGTGAAGATGAACAGATGTTCATGAAAGAAAATTATGAGAAGGTTGAACTTGCTGATACTCCTAGTCCTGAAAACATTACTCTAGATGCTGTCGCAACCAAGGATTTTAAAAAGAATGGACAAAAGAATGGACAAAAGAATGGACAAAAGGCAGCAGACAAGAAGAAGGCCATTAAAAAGAAGGCTGATACAGAGGAAGAAACTGAGATTACCGACGTTGAACAAGAGTATTTGGAGTTAGTTGAAACCAAGAAGAGCCTCTCTGAACAACTCAAAAATAAGCCCAAGAGCAAGATTCTTCGTAATGCTGTGAGCGAATGTAACCGCAGTATCAAGAAGCTTGTGAAGAAAGCTCGTACCAAGAACGCCAAGACCTACCATAAGCTTATCCACACCGACAAGAAGCGCACTAATGAGATTGACTACTTCAGAAAAAAGCTTTCTAACAAGGAGCAGCTCCGTATTATGAAGGATCTCAAAGAAATAAATAACCATATTAATGTGGAGAGACCTTATCGTCTTGCTCTTCTGGATGCCAAGATGCCTGCTAAGTTCAAGGCAATTGCCATGCAAAAGCTCAATGTGCTTCGTGGTATGGACCCTGGAGACAATGAGTACTATAAAATCAAGAATTGGGTAGACACATTTATGCGTATTCCTTTTGGTACCTATAAGAACCTCACTGTCAAAATGGATGATGGTCTAGATGCCTGTCATGAGTTTATGGAGACTGCCAAGACTACTCTAGATGAGTGTGTGTTTGGACTGAATGATGCCAAAATTCAGATTATGCAGATGGTTGGCCAGTGGATTTCTAATCCCTCTGCCATGGGAACTGCTATTGCTATCAAGGGTCCTATGGGTACTGGTAAGACAACACTTGTGAAGGAAGGTATCAGTAAGATTTTGGGTCGTGAATTCGCATTCATTGCTCTTGGTGGTACTGGTGATTCTAGTTTCTTGGAAGGTCACTCTTATACTTACGAGGGTAGCACTTGGGGTAAAATAGTTCAAATCATAATTGAAAGCAAGTGCATGAATCCTGTGATTTACTTTGATGAGTTGGATAAAATCAGTGATACTCCTAGGGGTGAGGAGATTGTTGGTATCTTGACTCATCTTACGGATACATCACAGAACAGCCAGTTTCATGATAAGTATTTTGCGGAGTTGGATTTTGATTTGAGCAAGTGCTTGTTCATCTTTAGTTATAATGACGAGAGCAAGGTGAACCCTATCTTGAGAGACAGAATGTATCGCATCCAGACTAAGGGTTATGATGCGAAGGAGAAGGTCACGATTTCTAGGAACTACTTGTTGCCCAAGATTCGTGAGCAGGTCAACTTTACAGAGGAGGATGTGATTATTCCCAATGAAACTTTGGAGTATATCATTGGTACCAGTGCTCTTACTGGCGAGGAAGCAGGTGTTCGTAACTTGAAGCGTTGTTTAGAGATTATTTATACAAAGTTGAATCTATTTAGACTCGTTAAGCCTGACTCCAAGATATTTGGTAAGGATATTGAACTAGAGGTTACATTCCCTATTACTGTAACCAAGAAGGTCGTAGATTCGCTTATTAAGAATGATGAGAAACAGAATCAGAGTTTGTTAGCTATGTACGTATAAAGGAAACCTAAAAGCTCTGCGGGTCGGTTTCCTTTAGAACCTTCCTTTTAATAAAAAAACAACTTAAAATATTCATGCCAATAATGTTAGCAGAAATATTTTTTTTTATAATTTTATTTATATTATAAATAAAATGGAATTAAATAAATTTATTTCACAAGTTAAAGAAAATAATAATTGGAAAAGCGAAAGTAGAATAGTTGGTGAGGCGTGTGAATACTATATAAAAAATAATATTAAATGTGTTAGATGTAATGATAACAATTTTGAAAAATGTAAAACAAATGAACAATCAAAAGATTTGATTTGTATTAGTTGTAATCAAAAATATCAAATAAAGGCAAAACGTGCTACTCAAAAACAGGTTAATAATATAAAAAGTAAAAATACATTCAATACAATTGGAGGTGAATATTCAACAACATTAAAAAATATTAATGACCAAATAGATTATTTAATTATTTTATATGAAAAACAATCTTATAAAATTATAAATATTTTTTATATTAAAAGTGAAAATATTAATTCCAATTGTATTATGCCAAGAAAACCATTATCTATAACCGCTAAAAGAGCAGGATGGCAAGGGTGTAATATTTTATTTGATAATATACAAATTATAATATAAAATCGGCGTTTGAAATGAGAAAGGTGTAATAAAAAACAACATAAAAATACGCTGCTAATAATATTAGCAGAAATATTTTTTATGGAGCAACACGACATTGTCTTGATGTCTAGTGCATTATGTTCATTAAATTCTCTACCACAAAAAAATCAGTCATCTGAATATAAAACAATCATTGAATCTATCAAAAAATATTTAAATGAAAATTGCGAACATTGTGTTATAGAAGATGATGTTGATACTGGACCAGAAACGTCTAATAAAATTTTTTATTGTGAAATATGTTATCTAACATTTCCACCGAGTAATATAAAATCAAAATAAACCAAACATAAACGAATAGTATAAAATTATACAATTAGGTCAATAATTGTATAATTTATTCGTGTGTAATTACATACCTATTTTGTCAGGGCCGCCAGTTTGGTTTCCGCCACGGGTTTGCAATAATGTTGCCAAATCATTGTCTAAACATAAGCTTCCCGTAGAATTTGACAATCCAGAGCTTTTACCAAAGCACTTAGAGTCTCCCTTAATTCCTGAAAATCTGTCAATTTTAGTATCGGCTACTCCAGGCTTGCAGAAAAGTCCGCTAAACCCATTTACTTTCTTGCAATCAGAAGCATTTTGATTTGCCATCAAATGGTTGTTTATAAATAAATCGTTGTTCTTGGGGTCATTGTTTAAATAATCCAAATTAGCAAATCCTTCGTAAGGATATTCATGTGAAAAAATAGTATCGGGAGAATATGGGCGCACATTAGAGCATGAACACATCAAACTGAAAATAATTACGGAAATAACAATAACCGATATTATGATATTAAATGTTGTGGATTTCATTTTAGTATACATATTTGTAAGATAAAAATATATGGTTGGACATTCGCTAAAGATTTTTTATTATTAGTGAATCAAGAATATAGAAAAATAATAAAATACTATCTATATGGCCGATTTGAACATCCAAGACCGACTAAATCTTAAGAAGCTTATTGACGAATCCGATTGTGAAAACAATACTGAAAACATTCGTAAGTTAAAACACAGCACGTTAATTCGTGATGATGTGCGCAAAATTGACACATTAAGAATGGCCAACGTAGGTATGCCTGCAGAAGAGTTTTCTCAGTTGTGCCAATCTGAATGCCCTTTTCTTTTTAATAACTACACCGATATCTTTAATAAAATGGTGTCTAATGAATTGGATTTGACTATTATGACTAAACTATTGACTGTATTGAAATTAATTGAGGATAATAAAGTTGACCAACATGAGGGTTCCGTTATGGTCGGCAAAATCCTAAAGGAATTATATATTGATTCTGCTGTTAAACGTGCTGAGAATATTGACAAATTGCACGAGGCCGATAAAATTCCGCCTGTGGAATCTAAGAAGATTAGCTGGGCTCAGTTTAAAATTGGAAGAGAGCCTACTTTTACAATTTAGAAAATTGTTATGATTTTATTCAGTTATCTTATTTGATAGTTCTAGTCTTTCCTTTTTCTCTTCTATTAAAACCTCTTTATAATGTCGTGGATATTTCTCTTCCAAAATATTGCTATTCTTTAAAAGTTGCATTACCTCCACTATTTCTTCATAAAACGGTATATCTTTCTTGTCTTCTAATTCAATTATGTCTGTATATTTATTTATAATATCCAATACCGAGTTGTATTGTTCTGAGTCTGTTGTTTTATCAGACATTTTTTCAAACCATTCACGCACTTTATTACGATAATTTCTGATATCTTTTTTCGGGTCATACATTTTGTTTATTAAAGTATAACTTTTTGGAGTAAACATAATATTATTATATCCTATATTTTATTTCAGAAAAAGACATGCAACAAGGTTCCTCTATAAGGTTGAAAAATTGAAAATAAATAATATAAAAGATTCTTGTTATATTATCCTATTACGATGACTCCTATTGAAGACCGAATTCTTAATGTTTTCAACAGCTTGCGCAATAATTGCCGAAGTGTTGCTAATAATTTTGCCATACTAAAACTAGCAGTAAACCCAAACAATAACCAACTAACCAGTATTTATCAACAAAAGGTTGATCTACATAATGGAAAGATTTTGAATTCTCTTTATCCTGATTCTGGTTTTGACATCTTTGTTCCTGACAACACTCTGTTTGATGAGGACACAGAGTCAAAGTTTATTGATTTCCAAGTAAAGGGTGAGATGCTTTATTGTGATGTTACTAAGAACCAACCCTTTACTTGCGCATACACTGTCCATCCACGTTCTAGTATTTCTAAGACTCCTCTTATGCTGGCAAATCATACTGGAATTATTGATTCTGGTTACCGTGGCTCACTTATTGGTGCTTTTAGATGGCTTCGTTCAAGTGACGACGATTCGCGCAGTTACGTAGTTGAACAGAATACACGTTTACTTCAGGTCTGCCATCCTACACTCTGCCCAGTTTATGTGGTTCTCGTAAATGAGCATGATCTCTCTAATACTGAAAGAGGTGCTGGGGGATTTGGCTCTACAGGTGTAGGACTGTAAACACAATTATTATATTATAATATATTTATTTATGCATATATTGTAATGATACATGAAGAAGAAATACAACTCTATAAGGGAAAGCATTTTTTATCTACTGTTAATTTAAAAAAGAAAACTCCAATAGTTATTGCGTTTGATCTGGATGAAACATTAGGCTCTTTTGCTGATTTAGAAACACTATGGAGCTCAATAAAATCGTTTCATACCAACCAATGTAACGTTGATTTTAATAAATTACTTGATTTATATCCTGAATTTCTTAGATATGGAATACTACCAATATTGGCCTTTTTATATCAGAAGAAGAGAAAGGGTGTGTGTGATAATGTATATATTTATACTAATAATCAATGCTCCCCTGAATGGTCTAGATTAATCGCCAAATATTTTGATTATAAACTCGGTTGCGAAACAGAACTATTTGATAAGATAATTTGTGCGTTTAAAGTCAATAACAAAATTGTGGAAGTGGGAAGGACTTCTCATAATAAATCATATAACGATTTCATTAAATGCACTATATTACCTAAGAAAACCAGATTATGCTTTGTAGATAATACACATTTTAATGAGATGGTGAATGATAATGTCTATTATATTCAACCAAAGTCTTATGTTCATCACCTTTCTTCAGAAACTATATTGGATAGGTTTTTGGGTTCTGAATTATGCAGAAATTCGGTTATTGATACAGAGCAGTATTTGTTTTCCGATTATTTATACGGACAATTTTTTAAAAGGGGATTTTTTAATAATAGTCACGTCACTAAGAAGATGTTAGAAACAGATATTGTTGTTGCCCAGAAGATGATGTATTACATTAAAGAATTTTTTTATGTTGCTAATAAGAAAGCCCGCACTAAAAAAATTAAATATCCTATTGGGAGATTTACGAAGAAGAAACGTAGTTAGGTCTTTTCTATGTAATCGTATGCCATCATAATCAATTGTTCTTCTAAAGACATCTTTTGAAATATAATGCATTCATCAAATTTGAATTGAATAAATCGCAAGCCATTGGATTTACATAGGACTTGTGTTCCGTTATCTAGGAACTTTATTGTTGTTACTATACCTCCGTTCGTAAGAACTTGTACTTGTCCGTTCGTAAGAACTTGTGCTAGTCCGTTCGTAAGAACTTGTGCTAGTCCGTTCGTAAGAACTTGTTCACGAATCCATCTCACATGTTTTCCCACATGCAATTCATGTACATCATCTACTAAACGATATCCAATCAATTTCTGGCAATATTCAAACCGGGTTTTTTCTGGTAATTGTAATTTTTGAATAGTTTTGTAAATTTCTTGTGTTATTATTTTCATTGACTTGTTTTGTAAATAATCATTCTTATCATTTTCAATAGACTCCAATAATTTCTCAACATCCATAGTTGAAAACAATGTTGGGTCTTTCATTGCATTTTCAAACAATTCATTAACATCTATTTTTTCTGTCATAATAGATATTATTGCATTAGATTTTGTATTGTTTTTCTTATTTTACTTTGTCCATCAATATAAAATGTTTTTATTAACTCAATTAGACCTAAATTGACTAACAAAAACAACGCACTACTGAATATGATTGTTTGGTCAAACCTATTTATTTCTATATTTTTACGCATAGGATTAAATCTATACATTAAAAATAAACACAAAATGCCATGAACTATTATATTAAAAACGTTAATATAATCAGTGTTTATTAATACGATTCCAACCAATGACCCAAAATAAACGATATTAAATAAAACTAATAATAAATATGATGAGAATCCAGCTTTATCATCTAAGCCATCGGTTTTCATTTTAAACAAATTCATTATATATTATATTTCAGATAATATATAAACAAATTGGCTAATAAATAAAGATGAATGAGAAAGTTCTCGGTAAGAAATATAAAATCCTGGATAAAATAGGAAATGGTAAATTTGGTATTGTTTATAGAGGCATGAATATGAAATCTGGAGAAAGCGTTGCGATTAAAACCGAGAAGAAAAACAGTGATATTCGGTTGCTTAAAAATGAAACCACTATTTTGAAATATTTATATGACCACGGCTCACGTAGTAGTCCAGTCGTTTATTGGTATGGTGTTGATGAATTATGGAGTTATCTAGTGATGTCTTACTATGATATTTCTCTGTTTGATTATTGTAACCAAAGTCCGATGACACCTGAAAAGATAGATAAAATAATGTGTGTTTGTATTGATATCTTAGAAACTATTCATAAAAATTATATATTGCATCGTGATATAAAACCACAGAATTTTATGATATCTAATGAAGAGATTTTTTTGATTGATTTTGGATTTGCATGTTTTTATGTAGATGATAAAGTGGAACACTTGCCTATTACAGAAACCCAAAATATTGTTGGAACACCAAAATATGTGAGTTATCATGTTCATGATGGAATTACGAATAGTCGTCGTGACGACCTAATTTCTCTAGGTTATTTGTATATTTATTTATATTGCAGGGAATTGCCTTGGGATGCTTTGCTAAGGGACACGTTGTTACGGGATGCTTTGAAAAGTGAAACAGTACCAAACGGTTATGAAGAAATACATATTTTACATTATAAAAACCAACAGAGAAAGGAGATGAAATCATGGACTAAATTAAGTGAAATATGTTTGCGTATAAATCAAAAAATGTACGATTTCTTGAATTATTGTTATAATTTACGATACGATGGACCACCAGATTACAATGCATTAAAGAAATTATTTACATAGAGAATACAGGGACACTGAGGCTTGATGGGGAGCTTAAAATAGAACCGACCCACATAGCTTTTAGGTTTCCCGTGCCTAAAGTAATAGAAAGTAATAGAGACAAAATTAATAAAATAATGGATGTAATTTTATGGTAGGGTGCTGTGGGTTTCATTATATATATAAGATTATATTATTTTATGAAACAAATATAAAAGCAATCCATGATATATCTTATATCGTGTTAGAGATGAGTTCTGAACAAGATACAACTGTAGTTCCTCTGTCCTCCTTACTTCCAGAACGCCTTTTGGGTCAAGTTAAGTGGTTTAATAACAAGGCTGGTTATGGTTTCATTACCGTAAACGACGGCGACTATTCTGGCAAGGATATCTTTATCCACTATTCTGCAATTCGTGTCACCAACTCTCAATATAAGTACCTTGTCCAGGGCGAGTATGTTGAGTTCAGTTTGGTGAAGTCCAGCACTGACGGTCATGAGTTTCAGGCTATTGATATCTCTGGTGTTAAGGGTGGTGCTCTCATGTGCGAGACCCGCCGCAACAGTCGTCCTGTTCGTGACGGTCCTGCTGGTGGTGCAGATGAGTCTGCTGCCCCTCGTGCTCCTCGTCAAGAGCAGCGCAGATACAAGACTAGTGGTAACGATTCCAGGGCTTCTGGTACTGGCACTGGTACCGGTCCTAGTGATGGCGAGTTCACCACTGTTCGCCGCAGAAAGCCACAGAGTACTCGCCCTCCCAGTAAGGAAAAGGTTGTTGTTGAGTCGGCTTAGATAAAAATAAACACATAAAAAATAGAAATAATTTATTTGCATATTTGTCAATAAATTATTTTTCTTCATGAAACTCTCTCAATTCATCCATTTTCTTATTGAAATGAATAGATATTAATAACTTACTATCCCTTGGATATTTTGCTATTACGTCAATATCTCCATATTGATGAAATCCTGGACAATGAATCCGTCTTACACCCTTCTGGTCACTAGCAAAGTAAAATAAATATGCTAACCATAAATCGTATCCATATTTCATTCCGTCTACTAGACCATGTTGTTCAGACCTGTAAATCATTTTTAAATATTCTTCCGCGCCTGATTTTGAGAAAACAATTCCAGGACCACCTGAAAACCATGCATTATAATCTAGTTTCTTTTGAAATGCTATTTCTGGTAATTCATTTACATAGGGTATCCAATTTAATGCATCTCCAATCATATAACTATCTTTCTCATCAAAATATTCCAAATAAGCCCGAAGTTTATCTACAAATAAATATGCATCATCATCCATTATCATGAACCATCCATAATCCGAATATTTCTCTATATACAGTTCAAACATTTTGCGAATAATGATAGGGTCAAATCCACGTCTATAAGGGCCCAAATAAAAAAAGTTATCATGCGGGCACTCTGGGTAATCTGTAATAAATATGACATTTGCGTGTCCTTGGGTCCATGTTTCTTGTAATACTTTTGCCCTTTCTTCATATAAGGTTTTACACGTATGAACAAATATTATCACGTCCTTTGACTTATCACCAATATATGCCATTTAATTATAAATCATATAATTAAATGCTACTAAAAACGCAAACACTTCAAATTACTAATATTGTTGGATTACATGAATTTATTTATTATAATATATTAGACCCATTTTTAATGTTAAGAAAATATAATGTTAAAAGTGATACATTTATTATCATAGCAACTACGCCTGCTACAATAAGTGATTTATCATTTATAAAATAACCATGTAGTAACCAAAGTAAATTAGTTATTAAAACGAGTGACAAAGAATATAATGATAAATCTTTTACACTTTTTGTTACATATGTTTTGTATAATTGAGGAATTAATTGAATTGAATTTACTATTGGTGCTAATGTTGCCACGATAACTGGTATCATTATATATTTGTTCTATAAAATAATCGGAATTTAAATTTATAAAGATGTAAAGGTGTAAAAACCATTACTATGAAGACTGGGCAACGTGGTAAGAAGCAGACTCCCTATTTCAAGCTAGGCATTACTCTTTTATCTAAAACAACTTCTTTTAATACATTTCGTATGATTTTATCATCCATCTTCTCTTGGTCATCTTTATATTCTGCTCCCAAAGAGCTAATTGAAATCTCCATAAATTGTTTGTTTTCTGGTGTATCTAAATAACGATATTCTGGATTTTCTGCTTGCCATTCGGGTAATACTTTTAAATTTTTACTTGCTAATTGTTTAATAACATTTCTCAATTTGGTCTTCTCAGCATCTTCTTTCTCCCAACTATCCTGGTCTTTAATATAAACTGTTTCACGTTTAATATCTGTACAATGCAATGGTCTCATATTTACATCTAGCTCCTTTAATGCTTTCACAAATATTCGGGTAATCCCTTGTGTAAAACCTAATTTACCCGTTTGTACTAAATCATTTACACTAAGTTTCAGAGACCCTACAAAATCGGCTATATTTAATGCATCTTTACAGTCCTCATTGAGAAACACATTTAAATTAAATTGGTTATTCATTGTATTGTTTGTTGTATTGTTATTCACTACATTTGTCTGTTTTGACATCTCTATCAACTGTTTCTGCAGCTCTTTATTCTGTTCAATAAGTGTCAAAATCATATCATTGGTAATAGATGGTTGTTGCGGTTGTGTTTCTTGATTCAGTTCTTCTTTGTCTTCTGATAACTCGCTTTGACCATTGCATTTCTGTTTATGTGTGAATAAACTCTGTCTATGTTTATAGGATTTGCCGCAAGAGCATTCATAAACGGGTGTTTTTTGTAAGTATTCGGTCTTATTTCTGTGTTTACGGGTAGTGACATGGCGGTCCCATTCACTCTTTTTGCTGCATCCTATATCACAATCTTTACAATAGAATTTTGGCGAAAAGCATGGTTTATAGGCGTCAGTCATCAATGTCAGTATAGAATGTTGACAGATTTTTCGCCTAAACATTTTTCCGCAAAACTATTTAAAATCTTATGCAGCGCAGTTTTGGATGATTATTTTGGCATTTACAGCAATATGCTATGAAAACAGATTTCCCATACCCCTTTGTAAATTTTATTTTCAGAAAATCAAAAAAGGACAAAAATAAATGTCCAATTTCAAAAATCGGTCCGACTTTATTTCTTTGTTTTGTCTAGGGTTTTTAAATAATTTGTATAAAACTATGTAATAATAATGAAGATGTGGTAAAGATTTTTGGGGGTTTTGTAGAACCCAGTATTTTGGAATAACTTTTGCATTCCGTTCTCCAGTTATATTTGGCAGAATTGGGCCAGTTTATTTGGCCTGATCCAGGTGCACCCAATGGTCTGCCATTGGCAGTTCCACCATATCCACCTATTGTTGTTTTATCACCTGGCGTGTCCCCGCTTGGATTGCCTTGGTCACTTAGTGGTTTTCCGTGATATGTTCCTTTGTTTTTGATATGGCCATTTTGACAATTCTCATGGAATGTTTTCATATATTGAATGCGTTGTTTTTCATATTGTTTTTTGGCTGCTTGACATCTAGAGTTGCATGTGCCATTTGCAACCTGACTGCTATAATAACGCTGATTTAATTGAGTTGATGTGTACTTTTTCACATTGTCCTTTTTATATTTGGCTTTCGCTAATTCTAATTGATAACGGTCTCTTGCTAACTGGCAGCGTTTATTACATGGAGTTTTTGCAGAACATCTTGAGTTGCATTTTTTAGAGAGAGCTGAACCTCTAGCTAGTTTTGACCTTGCGTAATGTTTTTTATAATTATGGTCGGTAATTGCATGATATTTGCTAACAATTAATGTTCTGCTATAGTTGGCTTTAGTCCCCATATTTTTAGTGTCTCCAAAAACATTACCAAATAATTGAGTATTTGAAACTAATAAAACGAATAGTAAAACTACAGTAAATGACAACATTGTTTTATCTATATTCATTTGTAATAAAAAAACAATCAATTTTTATTACAGATATATAATCCTTAATCATCTTGTCCATCCACTAAGGTCTATCCCCTGGGTCGCCACTACGTTTTTTGGGCGAAGTGCCCAATCGTTTCCAAGAATATCGTCCTTTAATATGCTGGTACGTTTCTGTGTCCTCTCTTTTGATTTTTCTTCTGTATCTGGCTCATATTCTATGAATGCTTCAGAATATCCAAATAATGGTTCAAAATCAATGACGATTTTATTACCTGCCTTAGTTTCCATTTCAAATCTTAATATTATGTCAGGGTCATATGGCCTTCCAGATTGACGTATTTCTAAGAGCTTTCCTAATGTTTTGGCTTCTTCTGCGTAGGTGCTATCTATTCTGCGCAATTGTATGTCCGTCATTCTTATCCCATTTCGGAAAGTAATTAGTTTATAGTGTTTTCCGACACGTAGGTCTGATAATAAACAAATTTCGGTTGTCATTGTTTTTTAACATAAGAACTGTTTATGTTAAAAATAATCAATTTTTCAGTATATTTGAAAAATTGATTGCTAAAAACAATCATTTTAATTAGAGAAACTGAAGTACTATAATGGTGTTTTATTTGGTGATTATTTCGTCCATTGTTTGGGTGAATGCATATGAAATGTTTAAAGTTGATGAAACGACAATGATGCATCTCATTGTGAGTAAAAAAGTTAATGACCGATATATTGGAAAAGAATATGATAAAACGCTGAAATGTGAATACATTAACCACGTTATTCCGTATGAGCCGTTTACCTGCTCTAAATCACCAGAAGATGATTACAGAAACATATATCAAAAAACTTACAAAACTCAATTATGGGAGTACCAATCAAAAGAGTGCTTTCCAGACATTGAACCATCCAGTGCAATCATGTCTTTATCTGTTATATTCGTTTTGTTTATGATATGTTTAGATCCATGGAGCAAGCAGTAAGATAGAATTGTGATTGCAATAAAAATAAATAAAATTGTTTTTGTTAACGAATTTTTTTTAAAGATCATGGATTTCGTAATTGAACTGTATATTCTTGGACTTATATGTCTTGGCTGTATCTCTCAGACATTCGTTCACATAATCTACTAGAGGATTTATCTCTTTTAAAATAGTATCATTGAACTCATTATTTATGGTTCCAGAAAGATAAGTCCTAAATCGGAGAATAATATCTGTTACAGTTGTTAATAATATAGTAAGCACATTATGAATTTCTCTATATTTCTCAACCTTTTTCTCATTCCTTTGTAGTGTTGTCTTAAACTCATCTTCTGTTATAACGTTTCTCATATATTGGATTCTCAGCTGTTCGTTCCTGACAACTCGGTCTTCTGTCCGATATCTTGGAACAATGACGTACCGCATATGAATAATGTTTCTTATTGTTCTGCCCAAGTAATCGTCAGTTGACTTGCTCAATGGATGATTTGGATGTCTAACCTGTAGCATTGTACGAATTGTTGTATAATCCGTGTGCTGCAAGTCATTATTGCAAGGGTTATCTAGAGGATTGCGGGGGACAGCGTTACCATTGCGACGAAGCCACTCAAAATAGTGGGGATTGTGGAGATTGGATTCAATTCGTCCAGTGCGCCAATTGAAAGCGGTGTGACATTGTGTACACCACATCTGATCACAACCTGACAGCTTGAATATACCTGTTCTGCACTTGGGACAGGGTTTGGTATCCGTAGCCAGAAGTCTAGCCGTTGCCAATGTATCCGGGCTGCATGTGTGCTCAATATCTCTCTCTAAACCTTTGACTTCGTGGCAATCGGGACAAGCCCATTTCTGGCAGATACCGCATTTCCATTGACTGCTGAGGAATCCACGACATTCACTGTCAGGACAAGCACGAACAAACTCTGCTCGTTCAGTAGTGACTTGCCTATTGTGTAATCTGTAGAGTTCTGCTTGCGCTTGATTTCTCTCAATCTTAAGCTGGTACATTTTTTCAGTGAGCTCACGGATTTTTCTGGTCGCATTCTCAATGTTGATTTGACGCTCAACAAGCGGTTGTGTTGTGGGAAGGAGTGCGCGTTCATTATCAAATAGCAGTTGTTCTCGTTGTTTCTTTAGTTTTCCTGTAATAAATACATTTGTGAATGATGATGCAATGAACTGACGAGTCCAATCGCGCCCACAATCAGTGTTCATGCATTTTGGATTAGATTCACCGAGAACATAGGTTTCACAACAAGTTTTACAAGCACCGAATTCACAATATGGACATGTTACAATTTTACGTGTGCTCAAATTGAGCTTTTCGCAACAGATTTGGCAATCATTAGACATTATTCTTTATTTACATTTAAAATAGAGAATAATTTTTGAATCAATTTTTCCTTGGTTCCCTTCGGAAAAATTGATTAATTCAAATAGTTTTTAAATCAATTAAAAAACAACAATAATGGATGTAGAAAACCACGAGGATATTGACGACACTAACTATGTAGAAAACCCCATGCGCGTAGAAATTATGCCAGTTGCAGAAGTCGTTGGAATTGAAGTAATTAGTGAAGTTTTAATTGAACAAAAAAGAAACAGTGAAGACAGTGAAAATAGTGAAAGCATCAATACAAACACACTTACATTAACCTTTAATCAAAAGTTATGGTTTTGGTTTAATTTTGGAGGTGCGTTATTTATTTGTCTTGCGTTTCTAACTGGATTTATATTATTATTAGTGTGGTTTAATGACCCAGAAGTGTTTGGGCCCGTAAACTATTAGAGAGGTCTTTGGTCAGCGTCAGGATGTTTCCAAGAACCATACGAGCAATGTCGCCCGTATTTTCCAAAACAATCATTCTGATATGGCTCTGGCTCCAGCAGTTTTATTGAGGCCCGGTCTTCATAACTCCAATAAGTTCTTGTCACTAATTCTGGTCCGGTTGTGTAATAAACATATACATGCTCTTTATCATCACTGTGGTTGTCCTGTGCAAATTTGATTTCGTCTTCACTTATTGGTGGATTTGCAATATTATCAATAATATGTTTTATGAAAGGATCACATTTAGGTGCGTAAAAAGCATAGTTTCCAAGTAATATGGAACCGTCGGCATTTTTTATTTCTATGGGAAAATTGCAAACTGATTTATCTAAATCATCCATATTTTTTGTGATATTCATATCTAGGTCTAAATAGAGACCACCATAATGATAAATGGCTAAATATCGGAAGAAATCTATCTGTTGGATTTTGTATTTTAGATTTAGAAAGGTTTCATAGTACTGCGGGAAATTTACTTGAATAAAGATTTTAATAGAATCATCTGTAAAAAAAAGGAAGTTATTTTCTGAGTTACTACCGCGCAAATTAAAAATAAAGTTTTTATAGTGTTCTGGAATATTGTCAGTTTTCCAGGTTTGAATAATGTTCATTTAAATATATAAACTATCTTGTTTATATATTTTGTCTCGTTACGTAAATATTATTTATAAGTACCGACTAACAAATCAAAGACGGGATTTAATATACAGAAATTACAGAACATTAACTTATGGTGTTTGGCATGATGCATTAAAAAAAAATTTGAATGTTCCAAATACGCTGCAGTAATATAAATATACAACGCCATAACGTTTTCAAAATAATTCATGTGAAGAATCAATATAGGTGCACCCAATGAACTAATCAAAAACAATGAATCCACTTTAGTCATATAGAATGTATCAAATGGATACACCTCAACGTTTTCATGATGCATAGAATGAATTGCCTTATAATATTGCTTTGTGTGCATAGTTCTATGATAAATGTAATAAATAAATTCAGCTATTACCGAATATCTTAATATATTATCAATATTCTGATAAAGAGTGTGTGGCTTATTTTCAATAAATGTCCCGACTAAAAATGAGTTTAAAAGAATGGCCTGTGTCAGCACACTTAAAACTGAAGGAATGATATTTCTCAAACTTTGGCGAAATTGATAGGTATTATGTGTTGGATTAAAAAATGGAACTTTAAAGTAATAACAAATACCAACTGTGGTTAATGTTGACGCAGAGAATGTACCAAGTATAAGTTTTGAAGACGTAATTAAATCCATAGCTAAAAAATAGTATAAAATTGTGTTTATACTATTTCCATCATTTAATTATATCATAGTTTCTCTAATGTGTTAATAATTTCAGCAGGATAATCCATATCTTTTAATACACGAATACCGCCCTTTATTTTAGAAATACCCTTCTTGATTTTATAAGTGTATTCAAACGTTCCATCTTCACGCACATTAACTTCCATTTTATAATTCTCAATACAGGATGATTTCTTAAACTTTTTACAGATAGACAAATAGTGTGTGGTTAAAATAAAGTTTACATTAGGGAATCCTGTCAAATATTTCAAGAAAGCATGACCAGCCCTAGAAGCTTCGTCTGGATTGGTTCCAGAGTATAATTCGTCAAATGTGCACCAATGTCTATATTTCTCAGGGTCTTTGTGCTGATTAATAACGTCAATAATTTCTTTGCAACGTCTAGACTCAGCTTGGAATAAACTATCGCGTCCAGAAGTATCAGGAATATTCAAATAAGAATGAATATGAGTATAAGGATTAAGTTTGGCAGATTTATAAAACCCACATCCAAATTGCTGTGTGAAAATAATGTTGAGCGTAGTTGTCTTTAAAATTGTGGTTTTGCCCGATTTATTTGGAGACGAAATAATCATATTTTTATTAAAATTGCATGTGTTTTTAACATGTTGTTCATTTACTAAAGCCGGGTAATATTGTTCTTCAAACGAGCAATTACCAGATACATCAAAATCAGCAAACGCTACCTTTCCGCTGAAGAAATTATTGTGCACGCCTAACATATTATTGATATAGCCTTCAAATCCAATAGAATATCTCAAACTATCCTCGTAATATTTACTAGAGTATAGACGATAATAGCATTTTAACATATATCCGGATTCGCTGAATTTGCTGACGCTGTTTTTAAAAGGACTAATATTTTGTAATTCTCCATAAAGCTGTTTTAAATTATCACAATGCATGCGAATATCTACACGAATCTTATCATATGTTGGAACGAGTTTTGTCACGACACTAAAACTCTCCATGCTATCAATAGAGTATTTTACGTAATCACGCATTTCCAATAAGTTGTCGTTTATATTTATTATGCTTTTACGGAAGTTTTGACATTGATGAATATTTTGATAAATCTGCATCAAATACAATCCAAATGTTAGTAATAAATAAACAACCTTATCAAAGCTTAATGAATCCATAGTCATGAGAGCCTTCCCTATAAAGTGATTTCTCGCAAGATCTTTCAAAACAACCATATACACATCAAATGTAATTGGAATACCTTGTATTTTTAATATTAAAAAGGGGAAAATCAAAAAGACAAAAGGAATTAGCAAACTTATGGCAGGTGATAGAACATTCATTAATGTCAAGCACTGTAAAAAATACGAGGATTCGTTGAATTCCGCTAACATCTCCCAATCTAAAAATCCATATCTATTTAAAAAATCGTCTTCCACTTTTAAATCAGACCAAATTGAAGTTATTTTTTCACAATTTATTTTATATTGCGAACAACGGGACATTGAGTCTTTATAAAGAGCCATGTCCAAAACTATTTGTTGTGTGTCTTTTAAATATTCTTGGTTTGTGGTGTATTGATTTTTCCAGTCTTGAATCATATTTTTGGCAAACAGATGCTCTGGTTGAAAGAGATGTTCATACATTGTTACTGAACCATTACTTGTTGCTGCAAGCTCTAGATCATTGGCAACAACATCAGAAAGCGTGTATAATTCAGAAGATTCCAGATAGGCTAAAGGTAATTTAAAATTAGTATTAATTTTAATAGGAGGTTTCTCATCTTTATATTCTGGAACTGTTTCGGTCTTAATCGGGAAAAATATATTCAATACATTTTGTATCTCAATCATTTATAATAGTTGATGAATAAATCTAACTATTATAAACGTAAAAGGAACGGTAAAAGGAACGGTAAAAGGAATGGCAAAAGGAACGGTAAAAGGAACGGGATGTAAAAACGGAATATGGGTCCTAAAGTCTAACCTTCTTTAATGGTTCCGGGCAATTCATCAATAGAAATGTTATAATATTTCTCTATCTTCTTCATTGTAAATACGTCACGTTTTGTAATAAAATTAATGGCGAGTCCCTTTCTCCCCCATCTACCGCTTCTACCGATGCGGTGCAAATAAGTATGAACACACTTTGGAACGTCAAAATTAATTACTGTGCTCACCTGTTGAACGTCAATGCCACGAGCTGTGATATTAGATGAAATAAGAACACGGTATGTTCCGTTTCTAAAATTAGCAAAAACCTTTTCTCTATCTGCCTTGTCCATAGAACTATGAATAGAGCAAACAGAATACCCATCATTTGTCATTGCGTTTTGCAAATCTATAACCCGTTTCACATTATTACAATAAATAATACATTGATTCACACTTATAACTGAGAATAAGTCTTTTAATGTATCGTATTTATGAATGTCGTCACCTAGTGCAACAAAATATTGTTTAATACATTCTAAGTTCAATTGCTCTTTCTTCATAGTAATCGCAACAGGATTTTTCATAATCTTCTGTGTCATATTTAATATGTCTTCTGGCATGGTAGCGCTAAATAAAACCATTTGTAAATTTTGACTTAGGTGTTGAAAAATATTGTAAATTTGGTCTTTGAATCCTTTAGAAAGCATTTCGTCAGCTTCATCTAGAACAAGCATTTTGACATTAGATACCTTCAAATATTTTCGGATAATCATATCATAAATTCTGCCTGTGCATCCAACAATAATATGCGGGCATTTCTCACGTATATCAGAGACATCTTCTTGTATAGATGTTCCACCAATAATTGTTTTAACAACTAGTTTTTCCATAAACGCTCCTAGATTTGTAATCACTGTTGATATTTGTTTAGCTAGCTCATGTGTTGGTGCTAAAATAATTGCTTGTATGCAATTTATGGAGGTATCAATGTTTTGCAATGTTCCTATTGAGAAAGTTCCTGTCTTGCCGCTGCCCGATTGGGCTTGTGCGAAAATATCCCTGCCTTTAATTATAGGCATAATAGCTTTCTTTTGGATTTCACTTGGGTTCTCAAATCCATATGCATAGATACCACGTAATAATTCCGATTTAATATCGTATTCATCCCATGTTTGAACCATTGGAAATTCATCGTCTATCTGATTTTGATTTTCTTCTATTGTATTAGTTATCGTTTCTGTCTCCATAGCTATCAAAAACGTTATAATGTATATTGGTAACTTTCTATACCAATTATATGAAGATTAATTAAACCCTTGAAGAATTAAAATATGAGATCTTTATTAATATTCGTATGAAAACATATAAATAATTAGCAGCATATTATACTAGGCATCTAATAGAATGAAGTATACTCTTCAAGATTATTCTGAACTTGTATTTACAGGTTACGATTATACGTTACCTGATGGTGTAAACGTAATAATAAAAAGGTTAGTTTCGGAATTCGGTACTTCACCAGTACAAGAAGTTCGCGCATTAGATGGTAATGACGCGAAATTTAAGAAGTCAGGTTATTTTAATAACTCACGTAAACCTAAGCGTAATGATATTTCCGAAGATACTTGGGAGAAACAAAAAGCCTTTAAAGCAACTGTTATAGAGAAGAAAGAGGGTATTGAGAAATCAATTAATGATATTCGTATCTGTTTAAATAAGATTTCAAATAAAAATTATGAAACACAAAAAGACGCAATTGTTGAATATATTATTAATATAACAAAAAATGACGATGAATCTTCGGACGAAGATGAAAAAACTTATAATCCAAACGACATTAATAGTATTTCAACCGCTATTTTTGAGATAGCAAGTACCAATAAATTTTATTCTGAATTGTACGCTACTTTGTATAAAGAATTAATAGAAAAATTTGCAGTATTCCGTGATAATGTAGACCTAATTATAGAAAATTATAAGAATGATATTCATAAAATAAAATTCGTTGACCCAAACACAGAATATGATAAATTCTGTGATAATAATAAATTAAATGATAAGCGTAAGGCAATGTCAATGTTTATTGTAAATTTAATGAAAAAAAGTGTTCTTGAGAAATCAACAATATCTGAAATTATTCTTTACTTGGAAGATATTGTCGCCAAGAATGTAGATATTGAAAATATGGTTTATGAGATAGAAGAAATAACGGAAAACCTATTTATATTAGTGACAGAATCAGCAGTAGATTTCAAGGGAACTGGAGTATGGGAGACCATTATGTCAAACATTTCATTGTTTTCTAAGTATAAAGCTAAGGAACATTTAAGTATATCTAGTAGAGCCATATTCAAGTATATGGACATTTTGGACCGTATAAAGAATGAAAGAGGATTGTTAGTTTAGATAAACAAACTTTGTTTTTATGTAATATTTCTCATAAAATTACATAAAATAATAACTATATACATTATAATGGTAAAATCAAAACTTAATTCTCAAGTAGATTATGACGAATCTAAAGAAATAGAGGATGAAGACATTGAATATTCTTCTCCTTTGTATGATTATAAACTTTTTGATAATGATATTGTAATTGCCCTAGGTAAACAACGTCATACTTTTTCTAGGCATGATTTGGTGTATTTTCCTATTTATTTGGTAATAGATGAGATGCCAAGAGCAAAGATTGGTGTGTTTGAAGTGGAAAGTAATACGCTTATTGATATATTGGATGACGACGGTGATGTTAAATTGTCAAAGAAAAATGTTATATTTTATGTTGATAAACAATATGTTCGTGATATGTTAAATAAATATTCTACTGATGATAAACCTGATGAAATAGAACAATTAGATAAAGGTAAGGTAAAAACAGAAGAAAAAGATGCTGAATTGGAAGACGTTGTAGATTTAACAGAAGATAGTGACGATGATGTTTTGGGATTACAGATTCCAGAGGATAAAAAAACAAAGACGGGTAAAGATGCAGATAAAGAATTATCAGAAGGTATTTTTATAATCAACGAGAAGACTAAGGAGCCACCATTATTAAAAGAAGAAACCAAAGAGGATTCGCAAGAGTTAAAGCGTGAATTCAAGGAATCGCCAAAAAACATTTGGTTACAGAAGTTAATGAAAAATACAAATTATGAAATCATAGATAATGAGGGTGGGGGAGATTGCTTTTTTGCAGTTATCCGCGATGCTTTTAAACAAGTAGGTAAAGAAACAACTGTTGCCAAATTACGTGCACTTGTTGCAAAAGAAGCTACAGATAAGATGTTTCAGGAATCACGCACTATTTACACAGGATTTTTGGCAGAATTTCAAGAAAAAGAGAAAGAAATTAAATCTGCAACTAAGACTATTTCTCTATTGAAAAAAAGAATAGATAGCTCTAAAAACAAACAAGAAAACGAGGAATTAGTTACACAAGCAAAGAAGGTATTGGAAGACCAGAAACGTTTAAAAGTAGAAAAAACTGGAGCAAAAGAATTATTAGAGGAATTTGAATATATGAAGGATTTAACTACTCTTGAGAAATTCCGTGAATTTATGTTAACCCGACATTACTGGGCTGATACGTGGACGATTTCAACAATAGAGCGTTTATTAAACATTAAAGTCTTGTTGCTTTCTGAAGAATCCTATGAATCAGGTGATTTGGATTCAGTAATGCAATGTGGCCAATTAAATGATAGTGATTTGGAAACTGCGGGTACCTTTATTCCTGATTATTACATTATGACTTGTTATACAGGAAATCATTATAAAACGGTCTCATATAAAGAGAAGAATATTTTGAAATTCCGTGAAATACCTTATGATGTTAAAATCATGATTATAAATAAATGTTTGGAAAAGAATGCTGGGCCTTATTATTTAATTCAAGATTTTCGTAATATGAAAACTAGATTAGGATTGAATCCAAATGAGGGTGAGCCAGAAGATAATGATGATGAATATTTGACACGTGATTTATATAACAAAGAAACTGTGTTTTCATTCCATGCGAAAGCAAATGGATCACCAAAGCCAGGTAAAGGTTCAGGAGAGAAAATAAAAGGCGATGATATGACCAAATTTAAGGTATTAAATTCTGTGAAAGATTGGCGCAGAAAATTAGATGATTCATGGATTACTCCTTTTAAACTAGATGGACATCGTTGGAATTCTGTGGAACATTACTTTTTGGCATCACAGTTTAAAAAGGGATTTCCCGATTTCTATTTTAAGTTTTCAGTTGAGAGTGGAACTGATATTTCCAAGGATATAGAATTGGCACGTATTGCTGGTAGCAAGAGTGGTAAATCAAAAGACCGTGTATTGAGAGACGCAAAGATAAAACCAGACCCAGATTTTTATACTGTTGGAACAAACCCTATTTTTGAAGTAGAGCGTAAGAAGGCGTTAGATGCCAAGTTTTCTGGTAATTTGGAATTAAAAAATATGTTATTGGAAACTAAGGATGCGAAATTGACCCATTTTGAACGTAGTAAAGGAAATAATCCTGACATTCAATTGATGAAAGTGAGAAAGGAATTACAATAATATATAATTTGTTTAAGCATGGCATAAAAAATTGAAATCTTTTTCTGCCAGATCAGAATCGGTAAATCCCAGCGAAAGCTAAGTTATTTATTCACCACAAACCATTGCTAATATGTCTTCTGATTCTGTTCTTCGGATGAATTCTTCATTGCCCGTTGATGCTATGCGTATGGTATCTCTACCATCTGAGCTTCAGACCACGGACGATGTCTATGGATTCGTCAAGAATATTCTTTCGCTAGAACCTACGTCAATTAATATTGTGCCAATGCAAACCCAAGGTGGCGTTCGCTATCGTTCAGCATTTATTGACGTATCTGTCAACAAGGAGACCAACATTGTTCCTGGATGGATGGAGAATTTTGCGAACGACTGTGCGTTTATTCCGTCTGAGAATGTGCCAGGTGGAATTCACTTTGACAATGGGAAGAATATGCATCACATCAAGCTTGTTCCTGCCAAGAAACAATCGCCGTCCAAGGAACCACTCAAGTTGGACGACGGCTCATGGACCAGCATCTACATTCCGATGATTCCTGACGATTTGAGCAGTGACAATGGCGATATTCGTTACGAAACAGAAGAGATGCTTTCTGAGTTCTTTAACGACCAGCTTAAGATTGGCAAGGTATCTCGCGTTGACTTTATGTCCAAGCCTGTCCCAAACAGCGATCGTGTGGCCAAGTGCGCCTACGTGCACTTTGAAACCTGGTATGACAATCAGACCACTAAGATTGTGCGTAAGACGATTGACAGTAATGGCGAGTTCAGCTGCAATGGCTATTACGATGGCTTTGAGTTCTCTAGGTTTGATAATAACCGTTACATCAACTTCAAGGTGAACCACAAGCCCATCCCGGCTGCAACTGAGGATATGAATGTGCATCAGCTTGCAGCGCGTGTCAAGATTCTTGAGGAGCAGAATGCTCAGTTAGAGGAGCGTATTGCGGAGGTTCAAAATGAGAACGATGACCTCAAGTACATGCAAGGCAACGCTCAATTGGCAGCTGATGAGTACAAGCGTCTCAACCAGGAGCTATCCAAGCCTCTTACGATGGAGGAGGTGTTCAAGCAACTTCGCAATAAGATGGAACAATTCAAGGTTGTCTCCAAGGAACTATTGGAGAAGTATGAATCCAATGATGCTGTGGAAGCGGCTGGTGTATGGGAATTGCCAGAGTATAAGGAGTATGGTTTTGATTACATTGGCGTTATTAATGAACTCTACGAAGAGTTTGTTGCTGCGTTCATTCGTTAAACCTAAACAATAGTAGTGTAGAAGTAGCATAGTTTGTCTTGTTTTAATATTAAAAAAAGAAAATTGGGCCAAGTCCCTTTTTTCATATTTCAAATAAACTCATACGTAAGGTTTTAAACTCAGTATCTGTGCTGCGTTTTGTTTTTTCTTGTTTTGTAAACCAAATACATAAAGCATCAATGCATTCTATAAATTTTTTATCCTGATATAGATTCTGAATTAATTCAAAATAAGAATTCATTGTTATGTTGGCATCTGTATCATTAAAACGAATAGATATATTATTGTTAGAAACACACCATTCCAAAAAGTTATTGACATTGTACATCAAGAAAGACTTAATAATATAGTAAGAAAGCACAGGCGTTTTCTCTTTATAACGCATTTTACGAGCCATATGCGCAGCATCTGTTTTTTCATAAAGTTGCGAATAGCTAAGACCAAAATGTTTTAATATCTTAGCACATTGAAAGAGCGAAAAGACGCGTTCATAATCCATAAATTTCTCTAATTTTTTCACCAAGTTATTATGGTCAGATAATTGAAAGACAATAAACATTACATTGATAATTTCTGCCCAGGTTTCGCAATATGTTTCATAGACACGAACATCCGTAGAAACAGGAAATATCGCCATTAATTTTTTGTGAATATGCGAGCATTCATGATGTGAGAAATCCAACCCTAAATTATGAAAGCTTTCATGAATAAATACTTTAAACCATTCTTCTCTTCTATAAATATTTATTTCATTTTCATAACTGCATGAGAAAGTAAAACCGGTATTTGCATTTATTCTTTCAATTATGGCGTTTCCATGAGGAACCACTTTCTCTAATTCGGTAAGATAAAAATTAATAGAAAGAGCCTGAGAACATTCTGATTTAGAAAAGCTCATTGCAACATGGAGCCAAATATATATTTTTTTAATAGCGCTATCAAATGAGAAAGTTGGGTCGTTTTCAGATACTAAATGAACAGAAATTTTACGTGAACCTATTGTAAAAGTATATGAATTACCAACATAAGACATGCCATTAATATGTGATTTAATTTCTGGATCTAATAAATCATAGTCACGTCCATGCGGCATTTTTGTTATTTTATGAGAAACTATGCTAATCTTGGAAAAGGACTCTTCAGCAGCAATCATTTTATCAAACAATATGTCCAATAATTTCTTAGATTCAATAGAAAATTTGGTGGATTGAAAACAATCTAATTTATGAGAAATATGAGTATTCAAAAAATCTATTAAATAACGGGTTGTTGGTATAAATGCTTTAGATTTCATATTTATATTATATCTATATTATTTCTCAACATTCTATTTCTTTTATGTAAAATAAACTAGTATTTTACATAACCATTAATTTTTCTTACTTCTTTTCTTCTTTATAGTTTTCTTGTTCCGCGATTTAGTCTTTTTTGCTTTGGTGCCTCCACGAGAATAATCAATAAATTCTTCTAATTTTGTCATTATTGAATATTTTGTCATATCTACTTCTGGGTCAATATTTGCGTTATTGGGATTTACTGACCCTTCGTCGGCGAAACAATTGGGAGTATATTTAACATGTATAATTTTTGCAAAACTAGGTAACTCTTTATAATATGGTTTTCTAGTTATTAATGATGTGCGAGTCTCAACATTAGGTATTATTTGTAATTTATATATATATCCATCTTTGTTTACATAATAACCATCCTTTCCTGATTCTTTATTAAATTTTACTTGTAAATAAGTATTAGTTTTAATATCCATTATTCCTATAACCATGTAAAAATTCTTCTTTTTGGAACTAAATGTAGATGAGTTCCATCCAACTTTTGTACAATCGCTGTCTTTGTAACCAAAACGTGTTCCAATGTAAGTATTTATTTCTGCAACCTGTTGGGTTTGAGCTAGAATTAATTGTGCATTTTCAAATTCTTTTTTTATTTTTTGAGCTTCTGCCTCTATTTTCGTTCTTTCAATCTCATTATTTTTAGTTTCTTCCAACAACTCATTTTCTATCTGTTGTTTTTTTACTTCTGCGTTCTTAATTATTTCTTGTTTTTGTTGTTCTAATCGTTTTGTTTCTTCAGTAATTTTTGTTTCTGTTTTAATAGAAGATGTTGCGTTTAAAATTTCATTTTTCTCTTTCTCAATAATCGCTCTTCTTTCGTTTGCTTTTTTAATTGAATTTTCCGCTCTTTCAGCCAATGAATTGGCTGCGCTAGTTAAATTTGTAGCAACTGAAACAACATGTGTTAGTGCTTTCGCAGCCTCTTTTCCAGCCTCTGTACCTTGCACAGCGATTTTCCCAGCATTATCGGTTAATTTTCCAGTATTGTCTAATAACTTACCTGTAATTTCTTCAGCAATTTTCCCGGCATTTTCTGCAATTTTGCTGGTAGAAATCGCTAAATTACCAGCCGACTCAGATACCTCACCCGCAACCCGTCCAGCGACTTCTACGTTCTTGGCAACGCCTTTAAATACCGATTCTGCTGCGGCTTTTAATGCATTACTCATTATTAATGTAGATTCTAGTTTATATATTATTAGATATAAAATGGTGAATGGTTTAGTTTTTATTTCTAAAACTATAAACACTTACCTTGCTGAAAAATTGATTTAAATTAATAAAGACTATCTAACAATATCCAATCACCAAGAAGTATTAAACAATGGGGATTAAAAATCTGAACCGATTTCTACGTGATAATTGCAGTAAAAAGGCAATCACCAAAAAACATTTATCTTATTTTAAAAACAAAACAGTGGTTATTGATACCAGCATTTATTTGTATAAGTTTGCGAGCGAAGGTAGTTTGATGGAGAGTATGTATTTGTTTATATCTGTGTTAAAATCATATCGTATTACTCCTTTGTTTATATTTGACGGCAAGCCGCCGCCCGAAAAGAATGAACTATTGAGACAACGTAAGTTAGAGAAAAAGGATGCTGAGCAAAAGTATTACTCTCTGCAAGCTAAACTTCAAACTATAAACGATAATGAGGAAAGTAAAGAAATAATACAAGAAATGGATAATTTAAAAAGACAAATGGTTAAAATACGTGATGAAGATATTAAGAATGTAAAAAGATTAATGGATGCATATGGGGTTATTTATTACGACGCACCAGGTGAAGCAGATAGACTGTGCGCTTATTTATTAAAGAACGGCAAAGCATGGGGTTGCATTAGCGACGATATGGATATGTTCTTGTATGGATGCAAATATGTGATTCGTAATGTTAGTTTAATGAATCATACAGCGATTTATTATGACACTGAAAAAATATTGAGCGAATTGGATATGACAGAAAATCGGTTTTGCGAAATTATGGTGTTATCTGGAACTGATTATAACATAAATTCAAACACTTGTTTAAATGAAACCATTAAATGGTATTATGAATACATGAAATATGCAAACAATGTAAATAATCCGTATGGATTTTATATTTGGCTTCTGAAAAACACAAAATATATTACTGATTATTCGCGTCTTATTAATACATATAGGATTTTCCAATTAAATAACAATACGGATTTGGAAAATTGGGACAACATTGATGTTACTGAAAAGGAATTGAACAATGTTTTACTTAAAGAAATAATGGGTAAAGAGGGATTTGTCTTTGCGAATTAACAACTTTAGAACAAATATGTGATTTATATTTTTTTTATGAGTATTATATATATTACAATAATGTCTTCATGGTTTTCCGGAAATAAAAAAAAAGATATACCCGAAAACTGGCCAAAACTAGTTATAGACCCAGATTCTTTCCCAGATGATTATGTAAGTCAAAGTAGGGATTTAATCAATAGTCCAGACACACGTATTTGGTATGCAACTGCTATAGGAGATATAGATATGGTGAGGTTTTTATGTGAAAATACTAAGGGGGATGACCCTAATTTTTTTATGGTGGGAATTGAGGACCAAAACACTGCTCTACATTTGGCAGCAAATTCTTTAAATAGGGATATAGTTAAACTATTGTTAGACAGTAAACGAGTAAATATAGACGCAGTAAATAAGAACGGTCGGACTGCGTTAGAGACAATGGTTGATCTTCACGAACCAGACCCGTTTTCTCAAGAAGAATATATTAAGACAAACGATATCGCCCAATCTTTAATAAAAGCACATATTACGAAAAAATTCCGCCCAAGAAAAATTGTTAAAATAAAGCCGAGAAGTGGTGGAAAACGAAAATCAAGAAAACTTAGGAGAAAAACAAACAAACGAAGAAAATCAGGTAAGAGAAGCAATTAAACTACCACGATAATCTTCTATACCAGTATGCGTTAGATTAATTGTTACATCAATAAAAACAGACCCACCTAATTTGGTCCAACGGTGACAGAACATCCAATCTTCAGAATAATAATGGTCATCTTCTACACCGCAATCAAAAAGAGCAAATGCGTATTTATTTTCTTCAGGTCTCAAAAAACTAACATCGTCTGTATATTTGGTAGAAGGAAATGCTTTGGATAAATTAGTAATAACATTACGTTGAATCATCATAAATCCAGTAGCCAAATGTTTTACCTGTGTCAAATTATTCTCAACTTGAATTGTGGTGTTCAAATAATTCACATTATAAGACAACATTTTGTATTGTACCATATGCTCATCACTAATAATGTCCTTGAATTGGGAATTATTTTTATTTTTAATCCAATCCTTTACAATGTTATCAGAATTGGGATTCTTCTTATCGTGCAATAAGTTATTCCAATTGTAATGTTTCAAGGGATAGATACCTCCAACGAGCTGTTTATTAGAAATTAATAATTTCATAATGTCAATAGGGTCCCATGTAATATCATTATCAATAAACATTATGTGTGTCATGGCTGGATTATTCATTGCCCTTGCGACCAAATTGTTTCTCGCTCTAGATACTAAACTATCATTTTTGCAAAAGTCAACACTCACGCCGATACCATATTTGCGAAAAGCTTCCATGGTCATTATTAAACAATGAACGTAATTCACAAAACAAACAGAACCGAAGCATGGTGTCAAAATATGAACATGTGGACTGTTTTTCTCAACATACGCTCTTACAATGTCTTCAAAAGAATTCCCTGAAGGATTTTTGCTTAGTGCTGACATATATCAATCATTCATTAAAAATATTTATATTGTTTTTATGCTAATCAAATAACTAGCATAAAAGTATTTGAATTTTCTGATACCTAATTGTTTACTTTTTATTTGGGTTTTGTTTTACGATTTTTTACTGTTTCTGGTTATTGAAGTTGTTTTATACTTTTTCTATTTTTAATTATTTACTCAACTTAAGCGGTGGCAACGACAGGGACCTCGGCCTTGATGAAGTGGTGCTTCATGAAGCGCTGGAGGTTGAAGTATGTGAGCTCATCATCGGCGCTAATCTTGAGGAGCTTGGCGAGCTTGGCATCAGGATTAATCTTGCGGCCATTGGCAGCGTCCTGGAGCTTGTTGGTTTGGATGTAGGCATTGAGCTCCTTGCTCACATCAGTGCGAGCCATCTCGGTGCCAACGGTCTTGCCAAGGAAAGCGGCAAGCTCATCACTGATGCGAGTGGGCTTGACGAAACCAGAAGGCTTGCGGTTGACGTTGTTGCGGCGCTTCTTTGAGGAGGCCTTTTGGGCAGCCTTCATCTCACGGGCAACGGTCTTCTCAAGGGTCTTGAAGTCGTTCTTGAGAGTGGAGAGGAGACCAACAAGCTGTTGGAGCTTGGCGCTGTACTCGGTCATCTTGACGGGAAGACCAGAGAGGGAAGCATCGGCGACGGCAACCTCAGAAGCAGGTTGCGCGGCAGCAACTTGACTAGTGGTATCAGCTACGGGGGCAGCAGCAACCTTCTTGGTGCGGGGGGCCTTGACTACGGGGGCGGAGGCAGAAGCCTCAACCTTGGGAACAGGGGTGGTGGCGGGGGTAGCGGACTTAGAAGCTCTAACCATTCTGGCTATTATAATATATATAACAACTTCTTTTCTAAATCATTTAACAAACAAATTAATAAATTGCAAAAGTATTATATTGCGGCTCGGGTACTGGTAATGAAAAATAGGAATTAAATAAAAAACGCAAAATACGAAACATCTATTTATGTTTATTTCACAACAATTTAATAATGTTATTGTTTTTGATAACATTATTTTACCAACCTGCCACAGATTCGTATAGCCACGGCATTGCTTCTCTAGCACCAGGCGATACAATGGTTAGTGCAGTTAGAGCATGAAAAGTGCCTAACCTTCTATGTTCGTCATCTATTCCCATAAATATCAAATTCTCAAATACTTCAACGCACGCGGTTTTTATATAATCAAGATCCAGTACCATATTTCTTTCCGCAGTAAACGGTGAAACTAAAGGACAAATGTTATGCCTAGTTTCTCTAGTTAATTGGCTTCTTAGAAACCAAATATCATAAAGATGTCTATATAATCTAATGTAGTTTGATGCACTTAAATTAAACCAATTTGTATTTGTGTAATTACCCAATTGGTCCATTTCCATAAATAAATCTGTGATTCTTTGATTAATAGAGTTTCTACGATTAACAAATAATCTACTTATTCTATTTTGTTGCTCTTGATTCATGTGATTATTAATATTAATGACGTTGATGTTGGCATTATTTACGTTATGTTGAGCAACTCTTTGTTGATACATTGGTGGAGGTGCAGTTGCTGCGAGTTTCTCATTGTCATTCTTAAACTCAGGAAATACAATAAAACAAAATCTATATAGTTTCTTGATATTGTTGGTTATTTCGTTTCCTAGTTTTTCTCTATTATATGGGTTTTCTATTTTGCTTTTTTGTTTTATAAAGTGTAAAAGAGAACAGATGTCAAAACCATAAATAAATTTCTTATCATCCATATAACTATAAAAATTGGCCAGTGGTATTTCTACCAAAGGTTCCATTGTTACAAAATCTTTATCATTAACACAACTTGTGCGATTGGTTAATCCAGGACCTCGTAATTTCATAGAAAGCCTTGTTAACCACCCCCTAAAAACTGTCTGTATTTTAACCACACATTTTGTCTTATTAAATATGTCCTTTATTCTTTCAATTAAAACTGGTTTTGTTCCAGTTACATGTAAACCATGATGTTTGGCTATCATTTTTAACTCAGGAATTTTGTATGCCTTTAGTGTTAAGTTTTTCTTGAAATAATCTTTATAATTTAATAGATTTTCGGCCTGAGTTTTATTGTACTTTTTAGTTTCTGGCTTCGAGATAAATTTATTTATCATATTATTATCTTGGATTGTCACCATTATTAATATAGTATAATAATAGATATTTATTTATATGTTTGTTAGACGTTTATATTAAATATTGCAAAAATGTGCTGTTTTTTGGGGTCTGCCAGCATGTTATCGTGTCCTGACAAAATGTTGTAAAAAATTGATTTAAAGAATTGGCAAGATATAATCTATAACTCGTGTGCCCGGTTATTATTTTAAGATGTCGTCTAAGCCTTCTACTCCTATTGTTGTTAGCGTCGCCGATTGGGAGCCTTCTTCCATTCGTTACATGCAGCCTAAAGTGAATGAGCGTGGTGGTAAATCCATCAACATTATCAGTACTCAAACCAATCGTTCTCTCCATGTTTCCACTCCTCTCCTCATGACCTGGGGGGTTGGTGATTTCGTGGATGAGAAGACCGGAGAGTCTGATGGCAAGTATAGCATGTCGTTGAATTTTCCCAATGCGGATTATGCCAATGCAGGAACTACTGCGCTTCTTGAGAAGGTCAAGGCTTTTGAGACCCAGATTCTCAATGATGCTGTCAAGAACAGCGAGGCATGGTTTGGCGAGGAACAACCCCTTGCTGTTGTCAAGCATTCGTTCTATCCTGTTCTGAAGTACAGCAAGGATAAGGTGACCAAGAAGATTGACCCTAGCAAGCCTCCTTCTCTTCGTGCCAAGGTTCCGAATTACAATGGTCGTTGGGGAATTGAGATTTACGACACTAAGTCTGAACGCATCTTTCCTTGCGACAATGAGAACATGACTCCCATGGATTTCATTCCCAAGATGAGTAATGTGGCATGTGTTCTCCAGTGTGGTGGTCTTTGGTTCGGTGGTAAGGGTTGGGGTTTGACTTGGAAGCTTGTCCAGTGTGTTGTTAAGCCCAAGGAGTTGGTCAGTGTTTATGGAAAGTGCCACATTCAGCTTTCCATGGATGATATTAGCAAGATGGACTCTGTTCCTGCGAATGCCGAAGATGAGGAGGAAAGTGCTCCTGCTGCCCCGATTTCAACTGAGGTTGAGGATTCGGATGCCGAGGATGAGGCTCCTTCCGTTGCAGCGACTCCAGCTCCAGTTAAGAAGGTAATCAAGAAGGCAGCTTCTCCTGCGGTCCCTGAGCCAGTCCCAGAGTCCGTGGACGAGGGCGAGGCAGAGGCAGTTGCAGCTCCTAAGAAGAAGATTCTCAAGAAGAAGGTAACGTAAACAATTTAGAAAAAGAAGTAGCGTAGATTAGTTTGTTCTGTTTGATTTAAGTTAATTAAAGCTTTTTTTATCTCTAGTAAAATTCAAAAACTTTTAGTATAGATACACTATAACCGATATAATCAAAATATGTGTTATTATTATAAATTGATTATAATAATCATGTTTTTTCAAAGCATTACAAATTCAATGAAAAGATTACCAACAAGATTATATTCTAAAAAATCAATGCCAGATTCACAATATATTCGGAACATTAAAAGCAAACATACTTTTGGAGAAAGTGAAGTAAACCGGTTTTTGCACCATAATGAATATATTAAAGACAAGAAACTTATTTCTATTTCTCCAGGTGGATTCAAGGGTTTTTATGTGATGGGCGTTTGTAAGTTTATCAAGGACAATTATAACTTGGATAACTATATTTTTTCAGGAGCATCTGCAGGTGCATGGAATTCACTTTTATTATGTTTTAATAGAGACATAGATGAAATTCAAAATAAGATAATTGATAATACTCTTCAAAATACAAATAAAATTAGTGATATTGAGAAACGAATCAAGATGAGAATGCTGGATAATTATCAAACCAGTGATTTTGAATTGAGAAAGCTGTTTATAGGAGTTACTACATTTGATAATTATAATTATAAAACAAATACAACTATTTTTACAGGATTTGATAGTCTAGAAGACGCATTAGATTGTTGCATTGCAAGTTCTCATATTCCATTAGTAACTGGTGGTTTTACCAATGTTTATAGAGACGTTTTATCATTTGATGGTGGATTTAGTAAATATCCATATTTAAATACAACCAAGGCTGCCTTACATATTACGCCAAGAATATGGAAAAAAGATAATTCAAATAAAACTGCACCAACTATGAGTATACATGATTATACAACTTTGTTTTCAAAAGCACAGTACCAATTTTCAGAGATGGTTGAGAAAGGTTACAATGATTCTATAATTAATAAAAAAGAATTAGATGATATATTTGATATAAAAATATAGCATGTATTGTTATTATTATGACAATAACTTTAATACCTAGAACCATTGTTCAGACTTCAAGAAAGAAACCTGAGACTTATATTTGTGATATGATTAGAGAAAGAAGTCCGGGATGGGATTATAATCATTTTGTAGATGATGAAATTATGGAATTCTTTGCCGAGAATCCATTACCAGAATTTCCCAACGTAATCGCAAAATTCTTTACATTTAATTACGGTGAACACCGAGCTGACTTGTTCAGATACTATTACCTTTACGTTAAAGGAGGGGTGTATATTGATATGGACGCAATGTTGGAAGAGAACATTGAAACTATTGTTGGTGATGCCGATTTTTTTACTGTGAAATCTAGCTATTTCCATGGAACAGTATTTCAAGGTTTCTTGGGTGCAAGCCCTAATCACCCATTAATTTACAAGGCATTGGCGGATATTTACAATATATCAACAAATGATTTGATTCGCGAATTCCATGTTTTGTGCAAGAATCTTTATACATTTATTCATGAAGAAATTGAGAAAGAAACATATAATGGGAAGGTTAAGTTATTGAACGAGGTCTATGGCAATCAAGAAGATGCCCATGTGAAGGATGGTGATAAATTAGTGTTAATTCATTATCATATCAAGAAAGTAATACCTAAAAAATAAATCCCCCTATTCTAATTCTACGGTCCGTTCCTTAACATTATAATTTATTGAATACTTTTCAACTGCGATGGTATTTTTTAATATTATTTGTGTCTTTGTTGCATACAAACCGGCTGCGAATGTTAATATATTATCACAATTGCTTATATTAAAAGGCCTGATTAGCTGATATGTTTTTTTATTATTTTGGCATCGTAATAAACTCTGTTTTATATTTTCTAATACTTCATCACAGACATCTGTGCCCATTTAATATATACTTGCAAAGAATATATTAAAAGTAACTAAACATAATTACTAAAATGAAAGAGTTTGTGGACTTATATAATATTTTTCTTACTAATCAAATAGAGATTTATGCAAATAAACATCTTCTTTACAATAATATGAATATTTCGTTGAATCAAAACAATGACATTAATGCTAAAATATTTATATTAGAAAAAATGATTACGTTATTTCCAGAAGATTATGAACTTTATTATCGTTTGGGAAAGGTTTATAAAGGGGCTTCAAAAGAGAAAGAATTGTTTTGGTATAAACTGTGTTTCTCAATTAAACCCGATTATCCAGATAATTTTTTTGATTTATGCGATTTGTTATTGGATATGGGTTTCTCAAATCATGTTTTTACTTTAAATAAGAATAATCAGTTTGATAAATTTATGAAAGAGCCTAAATTTCTTACTGTCTACATTAGATGCAATTTGGTAAACTTGAAATATGAAAATGGTCTAAAATGTTTAATTGATTTAATAAAAATTAATGCGTCTAAACCCTGTATTACAGATTATGATAAGAATGAGAAATGGAGAAACTATCATGATGCTGGATATTTATTTTGCGCAAAGTGTGATGTTGATTCCTCTATTAAACATAGTGAAAAAGCTTACGAATTATCATTGAAGTTTAATTTAGATTTACAAAAAAAGCTATTGTCGTTTCAAAACATATTGTGTTTCTCGGATTATAAATATTGCGATAACGATAAATTGTTTAATAGGTGCCTTGAAATAAATAAATTGATACCAGATAGTCCAATGTTTTCTTTTAAAAATAGAATCAAAAGCAATAGAATACGGATTGGTTATTTATCATCTGATTTTATAATGCATTCTGTATCCAATTTTATTTTACCTATCTTGAGAAATCATGACCAAACCCTATTTGAAATTTTTATTTTCGCGAATTCTGATACAGTTATTGATTCATACCAAATTCCGGGAGTAAACGTAAACAATATATCAAATATAGATAACAAATCTGCTGCAAAACTGATAAATAATTGTAAAATAGATATTCTGGTGGATTTAAACGGTCATACTGTGAAAAACAAATTAGAAATATTTACATATCATCCTGCTCCTATTCAAATAACCTATCTTGGTTTCCCTAATACTACAGGATTAAAATCAATAAAATATAGAATAACAGATGTAATAGCAGACAGCCCTTTAACAAAACAGAAATATTCTGAAGAACTTATCCGTTTGCCCAAATGTTTTTTATTATTTGACCCAATACATCCTTTTAAACCAAATCCAAGAAAAACTAAAGATAAGATTGTTCTGGGCGCTATTAATAAAGAAAATAAATCCAATGATGAGTTGTTGAAACTGTGGGGTGATATAATGAGACGGTGTCCAAACACAGTCATTTTGTTTAAATTGGAATCCTATGATGATAAGGAAAATAGAACAAAATTTTATATGGATAAATTGGGTATGTCAAAAGATAGATTAATTGTTTTAAATAAATTAAACAATGAGGATTATGAGAAAGTTTTTACGTTGTTTGATATTCTATTGGATCCATTCCCTTATTCTGGGACAACTACTACCTGTAATGCTTTGTATAATTCTATTCCTGTAGTTACTCTTTATAACCCTGATTACCATGTAAATAATGTGTCTAGCTCTCTATTAATAAACTGTGGGTTTCCTGAATTAGTTGCAAATTCAAAAGAAGAGTATTTAAACATTGTAGTTGACTTGGTAAACAACCCCAAAAAAATAGACGAATATAAAAAAACAATACTCGGTAATTTCATGCGTCTAATGGAACCCAAACCTTTCATGAACAGCTATGAAAATGAATTAAAACGTATTTATAATAACCAGTTTGAAGATAATGTTAAGAAAGAAACCGGAAACAACGACACAATAAACATTACTATTTCTGAAGAACCAATAATAACAAAACCACCAAATTGCGTTTATATATGCGGTTGCGTAAAGAATTGTGGTAATTATTTGGAGAAAGTGTTTGCGAATATTGATAAAATAATACCCCTATTTTCGGATTATAAATTATTAATTGCGCACGATATATGCGAAGATAATAGTTTAGATTTACTTAAAACAAAACATAGCAAATACAAAATGGAATTAATTTGTGTTACTGAAAACAACTATATTAAAGATTATACAATGCGCAGCAAAAGAATATCAAATGCGAGAAATGAAATAATCAAATATATCTATAGTGAAAATAATAGAGATTTCAAATATTTTATTATGATGGACCTTGATGATGTTTGCTCAGGAAATATGAACATTGGCACACTTAAAACAAGCATAGATAATGATATTGATTGGGATTCTTTATCTTTTAATAGACCAAATTATTATGATATATGGGGGTTATCCATAGACCAATATTTGTTGAGTTGTTGGCATTTCCCCGGTGGATTTGATATTATAAATAAAATGAAACAATACATTGTAGAGAAGCTATCAAAATTAAAACCCACTGATTTATTAGAATGTACCTCAGCATTTAATGGTTTCGCAATTTATAAAAAAGATAAATTCGCAGGGTGTTATTATGATTGGCAGATTCATAGCAATTTTGATTTGATTTCAAAACAGGATATTGAGAGAAACGAAAAAGCATTGGGTGTGCCATTTACCATATATAAATCTTATCATAAAATAGTAAATCCAGTTACTGATTGTGAACATCGTTATTTTCATATGAGCGCTATTGAAAAGAATGATGCAAGAATACGTATATCACCGCATTATTTGTTTACTGATTAGAAATAAAGGTAGAATGAAATCCAATATTCATAGTTTCGTTTAATGGTATTTCAATTGTTTCGTATGTCTTCATATTAATAATAATTAAAAATCCTCTATTGGATTTTTCATTATCAACCACAAACGCAATTAAATAAGGTTCATTGTCTATATAGGTGATAGCTGGCTCTCCCAATACAAACCTATTACCAAACTCAATATTTTTTATTATTTCTAATCCTTTACATACCACAAACCCAGTTATGCGTTTATTATTAATATTTCGCAAAATAATCTTATCATCATATTTAATTGGAAATTCTAGATCCAATTTCTCTAATTCAGGATTTTTTTCAATAGTTACCTTCTTGGTTTCTTTATTCACTACTAATTTTCTATATTTACCAACAATATTTAACTCTGAGAAATCAAGGTTATTGTAAATAGATGCGTATATCTCAATGTATTCATCTGTTTCTCTATAATCCGCGTAATGAAATATGTAAAATCCTTCATCCACATAATATTTATCTATAGTCATGTTTGATTTGTTAAGTACATTAATAATTGTTTTCTTATTGTTATCCAGTATAACAGGCATAGATTTGCTAAACAAATTTGAGAAATCAATAACCAATGGCGAATCTATAATAATAATTTTATCCTCTGTTTTCAGGAAATCGTGAACAACAGGTAGGTAATCCATTTTGATAACCTTATTTCTGATTGTTCCAAAATGTTGCGTTAGTTCATGATATCTTACATTATTAAATAACATATTGTATTCAATTGTCTCTATTGTATCGTCATATTTTGAATGAGCTGAAAAATAGTTCATATTACAAATATCTATTTTTTTAACGGTTGATATTTGAGAATTCACAAAATCTATATCTAACAAATAAGGTGAATCTCGTTCATAAAGAGCATACGCTTTATTTTTAATATTTAATATTGCAGTATTCGCTAAGCCTAATGTGTTTGGAAATAGTCCAAGCTTATTCAATAAGACAAATAATAATTGAAATAACGCATTCTTAGGTATTATTCCATTTTCTTCTTCATATAATAACTTTTCAGTTCGCACATAATGTTTTACAAACGTAAGTTCTCCTTTATTGAAAAATACGCTTTGTATAATTCCATCTCCAATAAATAGGTCAAATAGAGTAGATACTTCTTTCATATTTATATCTGGTCCGATTAATGCGTATAGTCCATTGATTTTATTGATAATATCTTGCTCGTTAGGAGGTAAAACGTATTCTATTCTTTTATTAACTTCTTCGTCCTTTATTGAAAACTTAGGACCAAAAGGATACCGAATAAATAACGCTTTGGTATAACTAAAATATAGAAAAATAATTAACGTTGTAAAATTCATTTATATATAACTAATATTATTTATATATTAGTTATACTAATTTTATCTTAACTGTTACAATTACGTCACCCTTATTTGTAACGTCGTATATATTTTTTGTATTTATCCGAGAAATACCTTGCTTTGAAAATATAACTACTTGTTCATCTTTAATTTTTAGAGTGTCTCGTTTTATATAAAACCGCACAGTTCCTACATTAATTGTTAAATATTCTTGAGTCCATATTTCTTGAAGGTTTGATTCATAGATGAAATGAATATTGTTTTTATCATCTATCTCTATGTTTTCTGGCAAAATCGGGACACATTTAACATAAACATCATTCCCTGAATTATCGTAAACTAGTTCATTGTGCCAAAGAGGAACAACGAATGTAAAACCATTTACCTTGAGTTTATAAACATTATTCTCAAACAGGTCATCTACAGTAGGATTTAAAATTATACACTCATCGTCCTTTATCTTTTCATTTATGATTTCCTTTATCTTAATAACGAAATCCTCTGTGAAATGAAGTACCTCTCTATATCTCTCTATAATATCATATATTTTTATTAAATTCTGTTTCTCAACCTTGCTCAATATTTCTAGAGCATTTGATTCGCATGTGCTTGCTACTTGTTTCAAAATAGTATAAAACAACTTATTTCTATTATCAGGTATTAATATGTTTTTGAGAAAGGACAATAATATAGTTTTATAATTTCCTTTATTTTCCGATATGTCTCGTTCATCATCATAATATTCATCTGATGAATCAGTATCCATAAAATCTTTGTATTTCATTAAAAATTCATAAGATTCCTGTATTTCTTGAAACTTGGATACAGTATCCTTCTCTGGATTTTTGTCTGGATGATATTTGAGAGCCAATGATCTATATTGGCGTTTTAATATTTCTGTAGTTATCTCTTCAGATACATTGATATTCAAATTTTCACATGCTTTCGTATAGTTCATTTAAATTATGTATTTTATTTATTATATAGAATATTATACTCTCTAAATGGTATATCGGACGATAATTATTGTTATAATATTTCAAGAAAGAATATGTGCGAATTAATATCTCAGAAATGTTCTCTTCTGATAAACATTTATTTTCTATAAAATATTTTAAAATATACCACAAGCATTCATTGACATCAAGATTGTACGTTAATATGTCATAAAGAGTGTCGCGCAACGATGTGAAAGTGATCTTTTTTGGATTCATTATCTCAGAAATTATGTTGTCACAGATAATATTAAACACATCTTTTGGTATTTCATCAGGTGAAGTAATTAATTGAAATGATCTTATTTCCTTTAAGTTCATCAAAGATTCTACATCAATATTGTTAATTATGTCTTGTGATTTTTTATTTATTTGGGGTTTTTTATGCTTACAATCAGCAATGTATTGGAGAAACGGTTTAGACCGGTCATTCGTTATATAATTTGATAATTCAATATACTTTTGACCCGAAGGACGATTTACTCTTAATAATTGGCAGGCATTTAACATTGCGGTAGGTAAGAAACTCAAATGTTCTGTCATAATAAAAAATCTTATTTTGATATTAGATTGCGAATGATTATACTGTTGCATATAACTATAGAAAATTTCTAATAATTCTGTGTGAATAAGATGAAAATTCTTACATAGTATGATACCAATCTTCTCTTGTTTTACAGAAATAATATCTACTATTTGAAAGAATATTTCATGCCATAGTAACTTTGAATTGCATCCTAACTGAGACATATCTATTTCATAATGTATGTCGCTTATCCTATAAATATACTCCTGTTTGTCAGTAGTAATTGTTATTTTTTTATCATATTTCAATTCGCTTGGACTGTATTGTTTTAATAAGTAAAGAATTTGAGAATACTTACCTACCCCTGGTGGACCATATATTATTAAATTTTCTAGTTGGTTTATTTTTTTGGGAAGTAAATCATAAATCGGCAATAATTCGGGGTGTAAATTATATTTTTCTATAGACGATATGTATTCTTCATAATGAGATTCGTAGTACTTCATAGTTACTTAGTATAGAGAACAAATATGTTTGTTTTTAAACGTATTTGCTTTTTGTTTTATTACACACAACATCTTGTATGAAGTTAACGCATTAAATCCTGTCTGGTTATTGCTGAAAAATTATTCGCAATAGAAACATTTATTGACGACATAATTAGTGGAGCGCATGTAATAATCAATACGGCAAAAGGATAGGGTTTGTACATAATATTTCCTATTGATTTCATCTCTTGTGTAAAATTTATGTTAATGCCATTGGGGGGATCGTATTGAGTGCCATATATTATTAATAATACACCACAAACTGAAAATGTAGATATCATCAATCTTTTAAACATTTCTAGGTGTTCTTTGTAAATAAGTGGAAGATTTATTGGTGTTCCATAAGTATCCGAATATTTCACTTTTAAATTACTAATCATCATGACAATAAATATTAAACACACGGTATGAAATATTCCACTTATAATTAATGAAAACCCTATTGCGTATGGCACCAGATCCATTCCCTCCACACTAGTAAAATAAGATATAGTATAGAGAGTACACGCAATGTTTACTATAAATAAATGATAGAACCCTATTATCTCTGTGTTTTTAATGTAAACTATTATAAATCCAACAACAAAAAGAATAGCGAATGCAAAATAATTTAAAAATACAGCACTAGTCTTTGCCATTATATATTAATATTATACTATATTATAAGTAGTCTGTAACCAACTTATCAACGTTTCTGGCTCACATGTTAAAAACCCCTCATTGAATTTCTTAATATTGAGAAAGTCGGGCTTTGCCATATCCTTGCGTTTATAATAAACATATGCCCCAAATTTACCCTTTCTCACACTAAGGTCTTCATTTAATACTCGCAATACGTTCTTTTCGGTTTTACTAGTTTTATTTGACAAGTAGGATTCAATATCTGATAACGTTATTTCGTTCAATGGTTTCTGTATTTCCTTAATACTTTCTCTATTCGTTCCCCATTCTACGTAAGGGCCATATCTGCCGTTTTTAATAAAGATTTCTTGGTCTTCGTAAGTACCTAAACAACCATTCTTAATTTCTATAATGTCGTCTAATGAATAATTACCCTCTTTGAGTTTTTCTAAATCTATCTTCATATCTTTCTTTGCTGGCAAATATTCTACACTTCCGTCAGTCAATGTATGTTTAATGGATGGTCCGTATGCTTGAAACACTAGTTCGTGCGTTTCATCCAATACATAGGTCTGTTTCGCTACATTTTTAACTGTTTTAGCCAGTTGTTTAATTTCATTATCACAATTCCCACATATAGTTGACCATTCTTTCTCCTTTCCTGAAGATACTAAATCTAATTGATTTTCCATTATTTTTGTGTATTCATACGAAAACAGCTTCTCAAAATTCTGAATAAGAAACTCCACTGTGAGAATACCAGTAGGTTGAATAACCATTTTGTTTTTCTCATTACCAAATGTTTTCTCTTTCTCTGTTTTTTCAATTACTTTGTCCACGAGTTTGAATTCTGTGCATTTGGTAACCGTGCCTTCTAGATTTGTCTTTTTCACATATCCACGGTCAATAATTGTATCCACAATACTTGCAAAAGTAGAAGGCCGGCCTATTCCTAATTCTTCTAAAGTATGAATTAAACTGGCTTCTGTATAATGTTGGTGTTTGTTTCTAACTACAACGGTGCTATCTATGGACAAATATGGAACAGGTTTATCTGCCTTTACAATAGATTGCATATATAGATGTAATCCTGAGCCCTCATTTGGATTTTCACTGTCTGATTTATCGCTTACAACTTTCCATCCTAAAAATACTGGAATTTCAATAGTGTATTGATATTGACGTTCTTCTGGTGCTAATATTGTTGCCTTTATGGTATTGTATTTTGCATCGGCCATACAGCTTTCTAGAGTGTTTCTCCAAATAAGACGATACATAGAAGCCAATCTTAGGTCATCTTTATTTGTAATTGTTTTGGTTTCTAAATGCGTAACGCGGATAGCTTCATGTGGATTAGATGCGTCTTTGTTTTCTAGTTTTGCGAAATCGGCCAGATATTTGGTAGACGACCATTCACCCATAATGTATTTATTAGCCTGCTCTAAAAATGTTTTTGAATATTGAGAGCTTTCTGTTCTCATATATGTAATGTATCCAGCTTGATATAACATTTGGCATAAATTCATTGTTTCTTTTGGTGATATGTGAAGAACATTGCTAGCAACCTGTAATAGCCTTGATGTGTGAAATGGTTTTGGTGCGGATTTGGTTGCGTCTTTTGGAGAACCCAAAGACAACCTATGCACAAATGTCTTTGACTTCTCTAAGAAACCAGAAACTTCTTCTGGTGTGTCATATTCATAATTTAATTCAAAAGGTATACGTTTCTGTAAAAAGATTCCTATTGTCTTATATTTAGTTTCAATACCGCCACAACTGGTTTTTTCTTTCTCATTATCGTATACCAAACGAAGTGCTGGTGTTTGACACCTTCCTGCACTTAATGAATTGGATTTGTTATTGTAAAGATACTTCCAAAGAAAGGGCGATATTTTGTAACCTACTATGATGTCTAATACTTGACGGGCATGTTGTGCATGGACTAAGTCCATATTGACTGTGGTGGGATTCTCAATAGACTTTTGAATAGCTGGCTTCGTCACTTCGTGAAAGATAATACGTTTGGTTGTTTCTATTGGTAAATCAAATATTTTACAGATATGCCATGCGATAGCTTCACCTTCTCTATCATCATCCGACGCCAATATAATATTTTGTTTTGAGAAATTGGAAACAATGGCCTTCATTTGTTCTACGTGTGCCTTTTTTTCATCTATAATTGAAAAAGTGGGTTCATATGTTTTTTTCATATCTATTGATTTTATTCCATCTATGGAACGAATATGACCCTTGGATGCAATGCAGCAATAATCTGGACCTAGATAGCTTTCTATTTTGGTGCATTTACTTGGTGATTCTACAATGATAAGATAAGTTGCTGTAGATAAGTGAGGAGATGTTTTATCAGATACCTTTTTATAAGTCTTCTTGAAAAATTTCGGCGGCATGCTAAGATAGTATATGATAAAGTTTCTAATTGGTTTTTTAATAATTTTATCTCTCTTATAGAATTAACCTTTGTATTTTTTTCTTAATTTGGTTGTTTCATTCACCATTCTGAAATAATCTTGTTCTGACTTTGAATCGTAATTGCTCCAATGGACACGCTTATTACTTATTACATCAGAAAGTCTAGTTAGACGATTGGTATCATCATATATACCGTCTATAGTTAAAATAGGTTGTTCAAGTTCTCCTTTTTTAAAGCAATCTGATAACATACTATAAAATCCTCCCATTGTTATATTTCAACGCAATATATGTTTAACCCCTTTAATAACTATTGAAAAATTGATTTATAAACATGTTCTGTAACATAATAAGCAAATCCAATTATACAAAGAATGACCTCTAAAAAATTTAAAATATACGTTCGTGATAGGACGTACCTGGACTGGACGTTTGCTCACAATGAAAACAATTCTGACGTAAATATAGATGATTACCCATTGCTTAAAACCATTCAACCAGCTGACCAAAAGATATTCAGCAGAGATGTCTTTGAAATAACAGAAGTCAATGGACAACAAGATATTAAGAAAATACATTCTTATGTAAGGAACTGTCAAGCAATTGCAGGAATACTCGTACTGGAAAACAATAAGACATTTGGAAGAACTGAAAACAAGAAGCGTCTCTTGTATAAGTGTATTCCAGATGATACTTATCTACCCGCATTTTTAGTTCCTTACGAGATAAAACTAGGCTTCTCTAAAGTACAGAAAAACAAATATGTTGTCTTTAAGTTTGATAACTGGACAGACAAACATCCACATGGATTAATTAGTGAAACAATTGGTGATGTGGATGTTCTAGAACATTTCTATGAGTATCAACTTTATTCCAAAAGTTTGCATATTTCTATCACAGAGTTTACGAATAAAACACGGAGCGCACTTAATAAAAAGACACATGACGAATTCGTTCAACAGATATTTCAAAACCCCAATTTTATCATTGAAGACCGACGACATAACTATATATTTACTATTGACCCACATAATAGTCTTGATTATGATGATGGGTTTGGAATAGAACAAATTGGTGAGAATTATTGTATTTCTATTTACATTGCCAACGTGTTCCTATGGCTAGAAATACTAGGACTATGGAACTCATTTAGTCAACGGGTTTCAACCATTTATCTACCAGATAGGCGGAGGCCTATGTTGCCAACAGTTCTATCTGACGCATTATGTAGTTTACAAGAGGGTCAACCCAGATTTGCTCTAGTAATGGATATTGTAGTGGACAAGTTCGGAAATATTGTTCCGGATATTCCTATTAAATATGCAAATGCATTAATTCGCGTAAACAAAAATTATGTATACGAAGACCCTAAGATGTTAAACAATGATGTTGCTTATAGAAAGCTATTTGATTTGTCATACTTAATGGATAATGCTGTAAAAAACAGTCATGATATTGTTGCACATTGGATGGTTCAAATGAATATGTTCACAGGTTCTTATATGTCAAATAATAAGATGGGTATATTCAGGTCAGCTGCGTATATTAATTCTAATTTAAGAGTTGATTCAAATGGTCTCAATGACGAAACTGTTCGGGTCATTCGCAGTTGGAATAATACAATTGGTCAATACATTCCTTTTATGGAAGATGTTTCCCTAGAGCATGAGCTGATTAATACTAAGAATTTCAAATGCGATTCTAAAGTCTATATACATATTACAAGTCCTATACGGAGGCTGGTTGACTTATTGAATCAAATTATTATTTTGCAACACAAGGGGCTAATAAAATCACTTAGTCTAGATGCACAAAAATTCTTGGAAGATTGGATGCAGAAACTGGACTATGTCAATACTTCTATGCGGTCAATCCGCAAAATTCAGACAGAATGTGAACTGCTAACTAGAGTATTTAATCATCCAGAGCTTATGGAAGTTGAACATGAGGGGATTGTCTTTGATAGAATTGTTAAGAACGATGGGTCAGTTAATTACATGATATATCTGGAGAAACTGAAGCTACTGTCCCGAATTAACACACATTGTGACATACCTAATTACACAACATGTAAGTGTAAAATGTATTTGTTTGAAGATGAAGATAAAGTTAATCGGAAAATCCGAGTGCAACTAATATAATGCAAACTATGGTTTATATTAGTTTTTGTTTTTTTTGAAACCAAAACGTTAAAACGCCTTGTAAAAGAGCAAAAACACACATCACTATTATAATTTTTATCCAATCTTTTTGAGTTGGCATATCAAAATGGGTAACTTTGTCACTAAATTTTCCTATATTATAGTGTATTAAGTTTTCAAATATATTGACAACTATGTATACACAAAATGAAACGGCTATTAAATGCGCACTTGGACCAGAAATGATATACATTTATATATTATTCATCTATTATTTATCACGGTTGTTATATTTGTTTTTGTAAAATACAAACTGTGTTGTTTTATGCGCAATCAGCAATAGAACAAGATTCTTTCGCATTTCTATATTAGCCCATTTAATTTTTATATATTTTACATTAATGGATAACTAGCTTGTAATAACATACCACATTGACCATCGCCGCTGTTGTATTGTGATCCACGACCCAACATAATATATCCACCATCTCCCCAGCTAGTGCTCCATGAGTTTTTAACTAAGTAGTAGTCTGAGTCATCTAAGCGACCATATCCAACCACTAAAACGCCATGGTCTAATTCGGTTCCACATTTACCAGTAAATACACCAGATTTATAGAGTTGAAATTCTTTTTGGTCTGCTTGTAAAGCAATAGACACTGGTTGCAATGATAATGCTTTCATCATTTCATTATCTGACTTTGGGACAACATCAACAAAACTGTCTACTTTACTGTTCTTTACGTTGGAGCAAGATTTTTGGCATGTCTCTGATTTCTTTGTAGTTCCAGAAACATAAGGATAATCTTTTTCTGTACATAATCCTTTGTTCATTGATATCCATGTAAAAGCATTATCCATAAGACCTCCCTTGCATCCCAAGTCCTTTCCACCGTTAAGATAATTATCGCAATCAACTAACTGTTGTTCTGAGAAGCTTTCTAATGAACCTGTCTTTACATAGTAGGCTCCTTCAACTGCACCAGTTGTGGAGAACGACCAACATGAGCCACACTGACCTTGGTCTTTAACTGGAGTAACTCCGCCCTTTTTTACCCAGTTAACAGATTCAGGGACCTTTCCAAATATGTCTATTGGCTTGTTCATATGAAATAATTGTTTGTAATCTTGATACAAAATCCTTGATATTCCTAAATACTGGCTAAAATCGGAAGAATCCATGCCAGAAAATTGGTTATGTCCCAATTTGTAAGTAAGATTCTTGGAGTTTACCTCCTCAATAAATTTGTGATTTTCAACCCACTTCTTAAAAACGCCATCGTATGTTTTGTAATCATCAAACTTAACTTTAAAGTCCTGGACCCAGTTCTCAAACCGCTCAATTAAAGAGCTTCTTGCAAGTACTGCAAATAAAAAAAACAATAAAAATCGCATTGTCTATATATTATAATTATAATTATAATTTGTTTATATTGTATTTTTACTGTTTTTACCTTACAGTAATCGTAACATTGGAACAGGATTCAAGAGCACGGTTGTTGATTTCAATTGTGTTTGTTTCATCATTTACGCGCGTAATTGTGGTGAATTCTGGAATTCCAGTTCCAAACACAGTAATCCCTACGTCTAGGTCCATAGTAGACGATACTTGAATCGTATTTGTGTCCTTGGTCATGCTTCCTTTCACAAGAGCAGTGTAGAAATTTTGGTAGTACTTGGTTGAAGTGTATGGAAATCCACAATAATCTTCCATTGTGTATCCTTCTATGTTGTCCAAAACCCTTTCATTTTTATAATAAAATTCGTAAACATTAAATAGAGAGCCTGTGTAATATTTATCATCTTCACTAACATCCAAATATCGTTGGGTATAAATTTCGTATGCTGCAAATCCGTCAGGAATCGTAACGTGTTTTCCTGATTTGTCAATTACACAAAGAACAAATAGTCCCTTTTGTGCGGGTTTGATTAATAGTGTAAACTCCTCATCCAGATGAATCTGGACGGGGTCAACATTGGCAATAATAGCAATATCAGACATTGTTATGAAAAAAGTTACAGATTACAGAAACAAAACTAGTCTAATCAATTTTTTATGCCACAAATTCTACGACTGGTCCACCCAATCTAGACAGTATCGGTGCGTCCTCACCTCCCATAACTTCTCGCTCCTTGCTCTCGTTCTCCGTGTCCTCACTGATTTGGTTAATCGTGTCACAGAGAGCTCTCACATACTCCTTTGTGTACTTTTCATCCTTCTTGCTAAACTTGCTGAACAGCAAGGAGACAATGTCTAGCATGGTAACACCCTTGGCTTCCATGCGTGTAACCATGTCCTCCACGTCGCCGTCGTACTCCTTGTTGACGTGAATCTCATCATCGTCATCATCACTGTCTTCCTCCTCATCTTCTTCGTAATCACTGTCATCATCCTCGTCATCGGGCATGTCTGTCAGCGGAGCTCGGCAGCAAGGGCAACTGTTGTTGTGCGCCATCGCTGTTGCCAGACATTTGAAGCAGAATACGTGACCGCAATCTGTGACGCAGTTGTTCTTCTTGCCAATAATCTCGTAGCAGATGCAGCACTCAGTTCCAGTTCCGACGGAATCAAAACAAGAGACTTCGCTACCAGAAGCGGAAGCGGATTCATTGTCCACAGCAGGAGCGTACGCAGCGCTAGCGTCCCCAGCGCTAGCGTCCACGTTGGAAGACTCAAACTGAGAAAGAAGGTTGACGGGTTGGCAAAAGACATCTTCGTCCACATACAGGCAACCTCCACTCTCCATGTGCGCCGTTTGGTTGGCCTGGTAAATTGGGAAGCAGCCAGAGCAAGAAGACATTTTAGTAAGGGTATTGGTGATTGTTATTTACGTTCCCCCAAATTTTGGAAAAAGTTTTCAATTTTTTATGCCAGATCATGGCGATTTTGGATGGTCGGTTTCTTTTTTAATATCTACGTAATATTTTTCCATATCAATGCTTGGATAATATAAAACAGTTCTTTCCACGTCACTATATATTTTTTTTATGCCCATTTTTTCTGTAGAAATACGCATATAATAATGTTTTAAATTAAAAGTTTTTGGACAATATGGATTATTATAATCCCATTCCCAATCTACTGTTTGCATTTTTGTTATTGAAAATATATCCTTATAAAAGTTATAACCATAACGTATCGCTGATTCTTTTAACAAAGATATATTGCATTGCCCGTTATTGCATAACCAGAATATATCATAATCGGATTCATTCATAAATATATTGGAAATATGTTGAGATAACTGATGCGTTTTTGGTCCAAATTTACAAGTGTCATGAACAAACAAAAAACATGAATTTTTTGGTACTATAGACCTATCTATAAGCTTATAAACTCCTATCCAGTTACCATAATCGTGCAAATTGTTTTTAATATAAACCTCAATACGACCGTCTTCAAAAACAGTAATTCGTTCATTTGATTCGTTTTGATAAACAATAATAGTTTTGTCTTTCCATTCATTAGGAATTGACTCCAATATATTGTTTAATGCTGCTTCGTATCCTCTTATTGTTGTTATACAAACGTAAAAAATAGACATATATTTTTATTATTAATTACTTTTTATGTTATTAAACAAAGATGTGAATTATTTGTGGTTTTTTTATTTAGATATCATCAATGTTAACCTCGTTTTCAGTAGTCATTTCAAAATCAATTGGATGTGCTGGAACGTTCTGTGGAGCAATTTCTGGCTCCTTCTCTTCTACAAAATCAAAGTCTCTCTGCGTCTTTTTGCTTGACTGGAACGTTGTCGCTGATAATTGTAGATTCAAAACATGATCTATTTTTACACTTGGAATACTTTTAAGTTGTTCTATTTGATTTTGGTCATAGATAACCATAATATTGCAATTTTTTGGAATCTTCTCCCACTCATGAAGTCCAACTAAAACAATGGATTGTGGAGTAATCATATTGTTTCGCTTGTTTTTACCACGGAATGCATTACGAATGTGGCCAATCAGACGCACATTGCTATTTGTGTAAATCTCACACATTCCGTTTCCTAGCATTTTTGTAACGCAAGCGAATTGTTCTAACTCACATTCGGGGAGACGTAGTCTTTGGTTGGATGAAGATTGATGTTTTCTAGCAAGGCTCTTTGCACCGGTTCCACCAGTTGTGTTCTTTACCATCTTAAATAGCTGTGTTGTTTCTACAATTTATGATAGATAAAAACAGAATCAATTTTTTACAACAAAAAAAACAATATATACAAAATTTAGTTTTTTATGATTTTTTAAGAGAAGACAACGTCAAGAGCAAGATTCCGATTGATTACAATAATGACATTATATTAAGGGAGGGGTCTGAGGGGAACCGTAGGTTCCCTTCAAGAGATAGTAAGATTAATAGGATTGAAGGTACCGATGGGTTGGTGGGTGTGGAAGTCGTAAACATGGTTTTTTTCGTCAATGAGGTATTGTTTATCGTTGAGGTTAAGTATAGATACGGCGGT